>ERZ1464625.2-NODE-2-length-273829-cov-50.025127_pt1 | contig 273829 bp, 253 predicted proteins | sample MGYA00563962_ERZ1464625 | MGnify/ENA primary metagenome ERZ1464625 (study PRJEB39283, sample SAMN07832857) | human skin metagenome | isolation source: Scalp | host: Homo sapiens | place: India: Bengaluru | collected 2015-03-05 ...
CACCGCACCGGGCCCCGACTAGCTGCCCCACCTCAGGCCCGAAGAGCCAGACAACCTCAACTCAAGTCAACGTCTATCCTACGACGCATACTATCGAGCAGCAGAAGTAATTAGAGCATCCCCAGCAAGCTGAGCCTTGGTCGCAGGAGCGCTTCGCAGGCATCAAGCATGTTTCGGACACTCAGGCTTGGGCGATGCCGGGCGCACACTGTCTGGCGTGACGCCGCATTAGAACAGCGCTTCTCCAAGTTCATCCGTCAAGAAAAATATCCAAGCATTTTGGGGATTTTCCGCCGAGAAAAGCGAACACTTTTGCCGATACCAGATTGGTGCTCGTGGGATCGCTTGATAACGTAGTCGGCAAGCGCTCTTCTTAAGAAGATATTGCATATAATAGTCACAGTTTTCCCTCTGATTCGAGTTTCATGATCGAGATCCTCAATACTGAGCTAAGGTCCCATGCTCAAGCACACCGGCGACTGGCTGAAGAACCACCACAGGCAGATCGCCGACCTTGCGCCCAAGATCCTCAAGGTGGCCCTAGCGCTGGCCGGGGTGTTCTCGGCGATCAAGCTAGTCAACATAGCGACCTCGCTCACCACGTCGATCCTCGGGCTGGTGGCCACCCCGGTCGGCCAGGTGATGCTCGCCGTCGGCGCGGTCGCCGCCGCTATCGCCGGCCTCGTGGCGGCCCTCATCTACGCCTACCACCACTGTAGGGAGTTCCACGACAGGGGAACAAGGTGGTCCACGGCATCATGCAGGCCTGGCGTGGGCCGATCCGGCTCTTCACGGTGTGGGTGCCGCAGGCGGCGGTGGCGGGGGCGACGGTCTGCCAGCCCGCCCCTACACCCCAGCCTGCACCGAACCCTGAATCCACACCACGTTGAGGAGAACGACATGCAATTCATTCAGGCCGCGCACCATTCGGCCGACCCTAACCTTCCACCAACACGCGTCGTCATCCACGCCACCTGCCCTGACGTCGGATTCCCCTCCGCCTCCCGGGCGGGCCGGGCGGTGGGCACCGCCGGCTACTTAGCCTCCACCTCGGCGAGCGGATCCGCCCACTATGTGTGCGACGTCACCGAGACGGTCCAGTGCCTGGGCGAGGACGTCATCGGCTGGCTTGCCCCGCCCAACGGCCACTCGATCGGCATCGAAATCTGCGCCGACGGGGGCTCACGGGCCTCCTTCAACAACCCCAGCCACGCCTACTCGCCTGAGCAGTGGCTGTCCCCACAGGTGTGGCTGGCGGTGGAGAAGGCCGCCCACCTCACCCAGCAGATCTGCCACAGGTATGCCATCCCCGTGCGCAGGCTTACGGTCGCCGACCTGAAGGCAGGCCAGCGGGGCATCTGCGGGCATGCTGATGTCTCGGCGGCGTGGCACCAGTCAGACCACGACGACCCTGGCCCCTGGTTCTCGTGGGACCAGTTCATAGCGGCGGTACGTGCCGGCGCCGAACGTAAGGTCGACAACATCCCCCACACCCTACTCACCTCGATCCACTGGGGTGAGGCGAAGCACAACCTGGGGGGTGCTGCTGACCAGGATGTCGGAGGACCTGTCATGCCGCGGCGTCAGCTGGAAGCGAGGTCCTGATGAACGAGACGCAGCGTAAGGCCCTGTACGAGCTGGCCACCGCCGTGCTGGCAGTGTTGGGGCGTGGGGCTGATCGACGCCCCCACCCAAGACAGCATCTCCCAGATAGTTGCCTCGGCGCTTGCCCTGGCTACCGCCGTGGTGCCGCTCATCGCCCGCCGGCACACCTCGTCGAGGGTGCGTGAGGTGTCGGAGGCGGCGGTCAGTGTCGAGGGTGGCAGGGAACCGCCGGTGTCGGCGGATGTTCCTGACGGCCCGCCGCGGCGGGCCGGCGAGAGTGCAGGTTCGACTGCGGTGCCCCGCACGGTCGCCTGAGCGTGGCCCCCTTCCTGGCTGGCTGCCGGGAGGGGGCGCTTTCGTCATGCCCAGGCACTTGCCGAGCCCAGTTGGGGTAATCGTACCCGGTACGATCTCATCTAGATCTCAACAAGAAATCCCTAGTCAGCGCCGTACCCGGTTACGATCACCGGACTCTCCACCCGACTACCCCCCAGAACCGCCCTACTCCATTGCCCGAGGGTAAGAAAAAAGACCGGCTGACTAGGTGTTTCACCAGTCAACCGGTCCTCACGACGAGTGGAGCATAGGGGATTCGAACCCCTGACCTCTTCCATGCCATGGAAGCGCGCTACCAACTGCGCCAATGCCCCAGAAACCCGCTCGTAAAGCCAGTCTCAAGCATCTCCCGTTCCCGGGCGACTCGTGAAACTTTAGCGGATCATGCCCCCTTTGCAAAATCGACGTCCCTGGACACCGGGACACCACAGTTGTAGGCCATGAGGCGCCATGGAGAAAGGAACCCTCTGGCCTCGACGACGTCCTCCGGCAGGTGGTCAACAATCGACCATGAACAGTTATCAAGACCGCCCATGCATCGTGAGGCACCGTAGTCACCGCCGAGCAGCCAGCAGATTCCGGTCCGCAGCGCGAACCCGTGGGCCACGAGGATGATCGTTCCTCCGGCGTACCGCGCGACAACGTCCTGACACACGGCAACGATTCGATTCGCAACCTCGCTCGCCGTCTCCCCATTGGCGCGCCGGTAATCGATAGGGCTGACCACACCTGCTGCGTACTCAGGGTCGTTGCGACGCAGGTCCGCAGCCCGTTGTCCCGACCAACGTCCGACATCGATCTCGATGAGTCGATCATCCAGCTGTACGCCCAATCCAGCACAAGCGCCGATTGCCTGAGCTGTGTCGCGCGCACGTTGTAGCGGAGAGGCGATGATCGCGTCAGGTTCCATCTCGGCGATGACTTGAGCCACTGTGAGTGCCTGACGGCGCCCCACCTCATCCAACGGCATGTCGAGACGGCCCTGGAGCCGCCCCTCCACATTGAACGCCGTCCTGCCGTGCCGCACGAACACGAGACGCGTTCGATCGCTCACTGCGCTTCTGTCCCTACGTCCGTGGGGGGCAAAACAGCTCATCTTCAGGAAGTCGGAGATCGACCAACGGGCAGTCTTTCCACAGCCTCTCCAGGGAGTACAACTCGCGCTCCTCCTGATGCTGCACGTGCACCACGATGTCGATGTAGTCGAGCAGCACCCAGCGATTCTCTCGTTCTCCCTCGCGACGTGCACGATGGGCCTTGTGCTCGTGCATGGCTTTGTCGACAGCATCTACGACCGCCGAGACCTGTCGCTCGTTGGCCGCCGAGACGACAACGAAGATATCGGTAATGGCAAGATGCTCCGAAACATCGAGGGCAACGATATCGAAGCCCTTCTTGTCAAGGGCAGTGTGTGCCGCTACGCGGGCAAGCTCGATGGCATATTCAGTGGCGCTCAATGATCCTCCGGAGTGGTCTTGTCGTTGTTGTCGCGGTAAAGACCGCGCTTGTTGATGTACTGCACGATGCCGTCCGGCACGAGATACCAGATTGGCATGTCCTCGCTGACTCGATGACGGCAATCAGTTGATGAGATGGCCATCGCAGGCACCTCGAGAAGAGTGACCTTCTCTGCTGGCAAGTGAGAAATGTCCTTAATTCCCAGCGGCACCCCGGGCCGCGACACCCCGATAAAATGCGCCAGGTCAAACAATTCGTCGGCCCCACGCCAGGTAAGGATCTGACTCAGAGCATCAGCGCCGGTGATGAAGAACAGGTCCACATCACTGCCACGCTCCCGGCGCAGATCCTTGAGGGTGTCGACGGTGTACGTGTCCCCCGGACGATCGATATCGACCCGCGACACCGAAAAAGACGGATTCGACGCCGTCGCGATGACGGTCATGAGGTAGCGATCCTCGGCCTGCGAAACCCTGCGTCCCTTCTTTTGCCAAGGCACGCCGGTGGGAACGAAAACGACCTCGTCGAGGTCGAATCTGGCCGCAACCTCCGAGGCTGCGACGAGGTGGCCATGATGAATGGGGTCGAAGGTGCCACCCATCACCCCGAGCCGGTAGCGGCGTCCGTTGTGGACCCGCGCCAGCCCCAGCTCAACACTTGGCATCAGGAATGCGGCCGACCCTTGCCGATACCACGGACGATAGCCAACGCGATCAGCAGAACCAGCAGCGTCAAGATGCCGACGACGAGGGCCGACGACTCCATCAGGAGAGGAACGATACTCATGACGTCTCAGCCTATCCCACAACCGCCCCACGACAACCGTTAAACGGTCATGGACGGGTCTGACCGTCCCCGCGCAGGACGTAGGTTGTCGTCGTCATTTCCCGCAGGCCCATCGGCCCGCGCGCATGGAGCTTCTGGGTAGAAATGCCGATCTCGGCACCGAATCCGAACTCGCCACCGTCAACGAATCGGCTGGAGCAATTCACCAACACCGCCGCAGCATCAACGCTTGAAGCGAAAAACTCCTGCGAAGACATCGACTTAGTGACGATGGTTTCCGAATGTCCCGAACCATGCTTGGCGATGTGATCGACCGCTTCTTCCAGATCGTCCACAATGCGCAGCGCAAGGTCCAGGGACAAGTACTCGTTGTCGTATTCATCAGGGGCGGCAGGAACGATCCTCGGATCCAGTCGGATGCTCTCTTCATCACCGTGTACCGTGACTCCGCGTTCGTTCATGGCGTCGACCAATGGGGGTACTGCGGAACTCGCAATTCCTCGATGCACCAAAACCGTCTCGATGGCATTGCACACGCTGGGACGCTGGGTTTTAGCATTGACGGCAATATTGACCGCCATCTCCACATCGGCGCTAACGTCAATGACGAGGTGGCAGTTACCGGTCCCGGTCTGGATGACGGGAACCTTGGCTCCGGTCACGACGGCGTTGATGAGACCGGCACCGCCGCGCGGAATGAGTAAGTCGACATACCCTCGGGCAGCCATGAGTTCATCGGTGACCTCGTGGCCACCCTCGACGAGTTGTACCGCCTCACGAATCTCCTCAGGCAGCCGGGATCGCATCGCCGCAATCACTGCCCGGTTGGACTCCAGCGCCGACGAAGATCCTCGCAGCAGACATACATTTCCAGACTTCAAGCAAATACCCGCCGCATCAGAGGTGACATTGGGGCGAGCCTCGTAAATGATCCCGATGACACCGATCGGCACCCGGACCTGCTCTACCTTGACCCCCAACGGAGTGTGCCAGCCGCGCACCACCTCGCCGACGGGATCGTCGAGACGAGCAACCCCCTCCAAACCGACAGCCATCCCTTCGATCCGCTCCGGGACGAGGGTCAAACGGTCGAGGAGAGCTTCGTCTATCCCGGCATCGCGCCCGCGATCGACATCAGCACGGTTGGCCGCAAGGATCTCGTCGACGCCTTTGCGTAACCCGATAGCCATTGCCGCCAAGAGGTCGTCTTTGTCGATGCGACGCAGCCGACGCAACACCGTGGCGGCAGATCGGGCAGCTATGGCCTGTTCGATGACTCGCGAGCTCATGGCCATATGGTATTCGTCAGCTGAGCATCACTCACCTGATAACCAGACCGTGAGTCAGGACGTCACCCTTGACCCGCTACTTTTCTGGTTCCTCGACGACGGCTCAGCTTTACGACGACGACTCAGCACCATGGCATCGCGGTGGATGATCTCGCGAGAGGCCGCCGGGCCCATTTCTGCGGCCAGCCAGGCACTCGAACGTCCCCTCATGACGCGCACCTCATCATGGGAGAACTGGGCGATCCCGCGACCAACAACTCGACCGTCGGAGGCCAGGATCGTCACTGGGTCGCCTGCTTGGAAATCCCCGTGTACCCGAGTCACACCCACCGCCAACAACGAGGAATGACGCTGAGTCAAAGCTTCGACAGCTCCGTCGTCGATGACAATCTGTCCCTGCGGGGTGGCAGCGTCGGCCAGCCACAGCAACCGTCGGGGCCGTCGCGTCGCCAGCGGGCGGAAGTAGGTGCCCACGGGGGCACCAGCCAGAACGTCCCGGGCATCCACGGCCGCTGCAAGTACCACCGGCACCCCGGCACAGGTGGCCATTCGGGCGGCTTCAATTTTCGTGGTCATACCGCCGGTTCCCACCCCCGAACCAGCTTTATGGGTATCGACATCCAATGCGTCGATGTCCTCCACAACCTCCACGCGACGAGCATCCGGTGAATCTGGATGGGCGGTGTACAAGGCGTCAACGTCAGAGAGCAGAATGAGGGCTTGAGCGCGCACCAGCTCGGCTACCAGGGCAGCAAGCCGATCATTATCGCCAAACCGAATTTCTCCGGTGGCGACCGTGTCGTTCTCGTTGACGATCGGCACGACGCCCAACCCCAGCAAAGTGTCGAGGGTTGACCAGGCATTGCGGTACGAGGTGGGCCGCACCAGGTCATTGACGGTGAGTAGTACCTGCCCCACCCGCAACCCGTGACTGGCAAACCTCGACGCGTAGTGAGCCAGTAAAATACCTTGCCCCACCGACGCGGCCGCTTGCTTGCCAGCCAAAGTGCGCGGACGATGAGTTATCCCCATGGCGGGAAATCCGGTGGCGATCGCCCCGGAACTCACCAGGACGACACGCCGGCCGACCGCGATGACCTCACTCAGCGCATCGACCAGGTCGTCAACACGACGAACGTCAATCCCGCCACCAGGAAGAGTCAGGGAGGAAGATCCGACCTTGACCACCAGGGTGGCGGCCCCGCATATGGCTCCGCGCTGATCAGTCACGGCCCTCGAACCACTCCTCTTCGGCAACACGGGCGCGCCACGACTCTCCGCGCAGGTCACGACCAACCTGGCCATACTCCTCTCGAGCGCGATGATATTCGCGGTCCATCTCCCGACGACGAGTAGCCGAAGGACGCTCGGACTTCAAACGCTGGTCCTCGCCACGGCAAGACAGCAGCTCAGCGCCCGACTCAATCTGCGGGGCAAAGTCGAAAATGACGGCGTCCTCACCACCGACAGCGACAGCGTCACCAGCGATGGCGCCCATAGCCAGCAATTCCTCCTCGACACCCAAACGGTTCAGGCGATCCGACAAGTATCCGACAGCCTCTGGATTGTTGAAGTCAGTCTGGGCAACCCAGCGAGTCGGTTTGTCGCCGGTCACGCGCCACAGGAACCCGCCTTCGCCGTCACCCTGACGTTTGATGGAGAAAGCCTGGCGCTCATTCTTGGGCTCGGGTCGAATGACGATGCGCTCCAGCTCGGGCTCAGGCTCGCTGTCGCGGGCCTTCTCGACCAACTCGGCCATCGCGAATTTGAGCGAGTTAAGCCCTTCCCCCGATTTCGTCGAAACTCGAAATACCGGCCAGCCACGCTCAGCGACGTCATCGAAGACGATATCGGCTAAATCAGCGGCATCAGGAACGTCAACCTTGTTGAGCACCACCAGGCGCGGACGATCCTCAAGCCCACCGTGGGCAATAAGCTCCCCCTCAATAACGTCGAGGTCACTGACCGGGTCACGGCCAGGCTCGTAGGTGGCACAGTCAATGACGTGGACGATGGCCCGGCACCGCTCAATGTGACGCAAAAAATCGAATCCTAGGCCCTTTCCCAGAGACGCCCCTGGAATGAGGCCGGGCACGTCGGCAACGGTATACGTTGTCTCCCCCGCGACGACCACACCTAAGTTCGGCACCAAAGTGGTGAATGGGTAGTCAGCAATCTTTGGCTTGGCCCGCGAGACTGCCGCGATGAGGCTGGACTTTCCCGCCGAAGGAAAACCCACCAAGCCGATGTCGGCGACCACCTTGAGCTCGAGCAAGATCTTGCGTTCCTCCCCGGCCTCACCGAGCAGGGCAAAACCGGGAGCCTTGCGAGCCGAGTTCGCAAGAGCTGCGTTACCGAGGCCACCGCGACCACCAGCCGCAACAACGAGTTCAGCCCCCACCCCAACGAGGTCTCCTAGCAGCTCGCCCGTGTCAGCGTCAGAGACGACCGTGCCCTCTGGGACGGCCAGGATGATGTCGGATCCATTGGCCCCAGCCTGGTTATCACCGCGTCCGGACTCGCCATTCGTCGCCTTACGGGTGGACTGCCAGTGATAGTCCACAAGAGTCGTCACTTGAGGATCAACGCGCAAGATTACAGACCCGCCATGGCCACCGTTGCCACCATCGGGGCCCCCCAACGGCTTGAACTTCTCACGCTTGACAGAGGCGCAACCATGTCCTCCCTTGCCCGCCACGGCGGTCAGCGTCGCGCGGTCCACGAAGGACGGGATGGCCATGTTCTCTCCTCAGAAAATGGAATCGGGCCTTCCGACCCAGGACAGATAACCAGTTTAGACGCTAGGACGCGTCACCCCGCCCCCGTGAGACATCTCGAACCCTTTAGACCTGCACCGATTGATCCGATCCGACGGAGCGCCTCGGCGGAGCGGCTTCGACCTTCATAACATCTGTCGCACGACAAGCCGACGACTCGGCCAGACCATCAGAAAGGTCACCGTGCCCGCTTTCTAACAGGTTTTCCTGACCCTCGACTGCCGGAACCTCCTGGGCACCTTCCATCTCAGCCTCGGACGCGGCACGCATCTGCAAACCGGTGTGGTGGGACAGCGGCACATCCTTGAGCAAGAAGGCCAACAAACCCGCAGCTGCAACCATCGGCGCCATCCACAAAAACAGCGGGGTTAAAGAGTCGACGTATGCCTCGATAATGCCGTTACGAACGAAATCGGGCATCTGATTGACGGCCCCCGGAGTCAGCGAGGCCGCAGCATGGTGCGAGCTCATGGCCCCCAGCGCCTTGAGGACCGTAGGGTTCTTGCTCGCGGCCAAGGACATGAACAGATCGGTGACGCGGTTGGTCAGGCGGGTGGTGAAAGCCACACCAATAAGAGAGGCACCCAGGCACACACCAATCTGACGGAAGAAGTTGTTGTGGCTGGTAGCAGTGCCAAGCAAGGTTGGTCGGACGTCGTTCTGCACCGCCATGACGAGTAGCTGGAAGAACATACCCATGCCCAAACCGAGGACGAAGGTATCACCCATAATGCGCCACACTGGCGAGTTCTCGTTGAGGGTGGACATCAGCACCATGCCACCCGCCGCGACAATCGGGCCAATGATGATGAAGATGCGGTACCGACCGATGCGAGAGGTAAGCAGACCAGTCACCGTTGAAGCCAGCAGGATCCCAATCGTCATGGGGATGAGCAGCAAGCCAGACACGGTAGCCGAGTAGCCATAGGTCATCTGCATATAGGTCGGCAGGTAAGCAAGCACACCGAACATCGCGCCCATGGCCAGCATGCCGATAATCGTCGAGACAACGAAAGTTCGATTGCGGAAGAGCTCCAGCGGCAACACCGGATCCTCAACGCGACGCTCCACAACGGGCAGCAGACCCCATGCCACGACCGTGACGACGCCCAGGCCGATAATTTGCCACGACAACCAGTCATACTGGGAACCGCCCCAGGTGGCGAGCAACACGATCGCCACGGCGCCGGCGTCCATGAAAGTCAGTCCAAGCCAGTCGATCTTCGCCGCCAGTTCGTGCTTGGGAAGTTTAAGAGCAAAGAGGCAGGCGATCCAGGCCACCACGCCAAGTGGCAGGTTGATCCAGAACACCCAGCGCCAGGAGATCGAGTCGGTGAGCCAGCCGCCCAGAAGCGGCCCAAGCACCGAGGAGACGCCGAACATCGCACCCATCGGCGCCATGTAAGCAGCGCGGACGCGCGGCGGAATGAGGTCTCCGGTAATCGCCTGGGACAAGATCATAAGGCCACCACCACCCAGGCCCTGAATGAAGCGGTAGAAAATGAACGTGATCATGGTGCCGGCAGTACCACAGAGGGCAGACCCCAACAGAAATAGACCAATGGCGATGAGATAAAGCGTCTTGCGGCCAATAAGGTCGGACAACCGGCCGTATAGCGGCATGCCTACCGTGATAGCAAACGTATAAGCGGTGATGACCCATGCCATGTGCTCGACGCCGGACAGGTCACCGACGATGGTCGGAAGAGCCGTGGCGACGATCGTCTGGTCCAAGGAGGACAGGAACATCACCATCATGAGACAGAAGTAGACAACCCAGAACCGACGGTCCGGTCTGAACTTGACAGCGGCAGCAGCAGTTGCGGTCATGTAACAACTTTCGTAACGATCTGAGACAGATGGAATGGCGCGTTCGAACGCGCGCACGATGAAGGCCGTCAGGTCTAGATGGCCAGGGCTCGGCTCATGGCTTGGTCGACGACATGTCCGCGCTAAGCTCGGCGGACAGCCTGGCCCAGACGTCGACGACGCGGTCGAAGGTGTCGGCCACCTCGGCCGAGCTTCCCCCAGGACGAGCCACGACTGACTGGACGGCGCAGCGTTCCATTGCCTGAACAGTACCGACCAGGGCCAGCACCTCTAACGAGTCTTCAGACTTGCCCGTGCGCCGAGCGGAAGCAGCCACCAATGCCGCCCGCTGTCCTTCGACGGCCTCCTTGAAGGCCATTCGGAGTTCCGAGCTCTCCCGTCCGATTTTCATGAGGATGCAAAGATCATCGAAGTCGACGTTCGCCGCGCGCCAGCGAGCCTCCAGCAGATCACGAATGAGCGTGGCGAGAGGAGTCTCAACATCCGTGGCAAAGGCATCCAAGACCTCTTGCGGATAAGAAACGAGAGACGGCAAGTAGACGTCGTATTTGGATGGGAAATGGTTGAAGACGGTGCGCCGAGAGACCCCGGCACGCTCCGCAATGTCATCGACGGTGACGTCGTCGACCGGCTTTTCGATCGCTAGCTCAATGGCGGCACGACGAATGACGCCTTGAGTGCGAATTGCTGTCAGTGAAGCCACAGCAATAATTATGCACCAAGTGCAGGTTTTGCATCAAGTGCATAAGGTGCACTCAGTGCATATATTGTCACGCCTTCGGTGAACGAGGGCGGCACCGGCGTCATCGGAAAGCGTTCCACGCCTTCCGCAAATACGGCCAAGCTCGCTGAGCGGACTCCCTCCATTGCTCAAGTGAGCCAGTAGCTCGGTGTACCCACCACCCAGCTTCTTGACCGGCCGACGGCGCCAACCACACCACCCCGACGAGAACGGTCAGCACGCTCACGACAAGCGCCACTGCGACCATGCGGGCCCACATCCCGCGACGCTGGTGAGCTCCGGAGACGCTGCGGTGAGTCCGGGAAAACCACCGCGTAAACAACGCACCACCTAGGGCAATTACCAGGCTCGTGACAGCAGCCCCGATCATCGTCCCACCGATTCCGAGGCCTCCAACGACCCCAGTAGCAGCCGCAGAAGCACAGGCACCAGCGGCTACCTCATACGGGCGTGGCCACCGATGACGAGCCTGGGGCTGCGGCGCAGCGACCACACCACGATCTTGAGGGTCGTGAGCCTGCGAGGTCACTGACCGGCTGGGGCGAATCGGTGGCAGCGGTGCGGTGGTCCTGGGCAGCGATCCGGTAGGCCTAGGCGCATCAGATCCCGGCCCGATACGATACAGCCACCGTTCGTCCTCGCTGAGTTCCCGGTTGCCCACGATTCTCTGATCTCCCCTCATCATGGCGTTGATAACCACCAAGTCCTGAGAGTAGGTCGATATTCCGTCACTTCCAGTCATGTCGTCCTAGTGACGACCACAGTCGTGCCGAGGGTCCGACGATAGTCGCAATCACCGGAGGAACTCTCAGATAGAGACGAAGCGATTAACACACATGCGCTCAACGTGTCTCAGACACAGATTGGCCCCCGCCTCATGGCGGGAGCCAATCACATCTATGCCGTGGGGCTCAGGCCTCGACTGGAGCCTCCACAGGGGTCACGTTGACAACCCTACGACCGCGACGGGTACCAAACTCGACGTTGCCGTCGCGCAGGGCGAACAGGGTATCGTCGCCACCACGGCCGACCCCGTCACCGGGGTGGAAGTGGGTGCCACGCTGACGAACAATGATCTCGCCAGCGTTGACAAGCTGACCGCCGAAACGCTTCACGCCGAGACGCTGGGCGTTGGAGTCACGACCGTTGCGCGAGGAAGACGCGCCTTTCTTATGTGCCATGTCTGTCTACCTCAGCCTTCGATTCCGGTGACCTTGACCTGGGTGTACTTCTGACGGTGCCCCTGGCGCTTCTTGTAGCCGGTCTTGTTCTTGTACTTGAGGATGCGGATCTTCGGGCCCTTGGTCTCGCCGAGAACCTCAGCGGTGACCTTGACCTTCCCGAGCGCGTCCTTGTCGGAGGTGACGGACTCGCCATCAACCACGAGGAGCGGGGTCAGCTCGATGCTGCTGCCCGCTTCGTCGGCGACCTTGTCAATCTCGACGACGTCACCCACTGCCACCTTGTGCTGGCGGCCGCCACTACGCACGATCGCGTACACGCCTGACCTACTCTCGTTCTTGTCGTACATTTCCGGGGACCGGAACCAGTGGCCCCGGACAAACCTGACCGACGATGCACGTCGGACCGGCTACTCATTTTACATTTCGTGCGGTGGACGGTCAAAACGACCATCCACCCACACCCTGTGGGCCTAAACCTCACTTGGAGTGGGACTTGCCCGACGAGCCTTTATGACCGCGACCACGACCCTTCGAGCGCTCGCCACCGTCGGCCGGAGCCTGGGAATCGACCGGCTTATCGAAGCGGCGGTAGCCGCGACCGCCACAGGCCTCGCACTGCTCAGTGAAAGCCTCAGCCAGCCCGGTACCGATCTTCTTGCGGGTCATTTGAACTAAGCCCAGCGATGTCACCTCAGCGACCTGGTGTCGGGTACGATCCCGGCCCAGGCATTCGGTGAGACGACGCACGAGAAGTTCACGGTTGGTCGGCAGCACCATGTCGATGAAGTCAATGACGATGATTCCGCCAATATCGCGCAGTCGTAGCTGACGCACGATCTCCTCAGCCGCCTCCAAGTTGTTAGCGGTGACAGTGGCCTCAAGGTTACCCGCTGACCCGGTGAACTTTCCGGTATTGACGTCGATCACCGTCATCGCCTCGGTGCGGTCAATGACAAGGGACCCTCCCGACGGGAGGTAAACCTTGCGCTCCAAAGCCTTCGCGACCTGCTCGTCAATGCGGTACTCGGCAAAGGGGTCCTTGTCGGTGTGCTCCCAATGGATTAGCCGCGACGTCATCTCCGGAGCCACGTGATCAATGTAGGCCTTAATGGTGTCGTAGGCGTCATCGGGGCCACCGTTGCCGGCGATGACAAGCTCGGAGAAGTCCGCAGTGAACAAGTCGCGGATGATACGCACCGTTAAATCGGGCTCGGTGTATAGCATCAGCGGAGCTTTGCTGCTGCTGACCTTGCGCTCAATGACCTCCCACTGAACCTTAAGACGGTTAATGTCACGGACCAGGTCTTCCTCGGTGGCTCCTTCCGCGGCAGTGCGCACGATGACGGAAGCATCCGACGGGATGTTGTTCTCAACGATTTTCTTAAGGCGTTTGCGCTCCGAATCAGCCAGCTTGCGGGAAATCCCCGAAAGGTGGCCGCCAGGCGAATAGACAACAAAGCGTCCGGGTACCGAAATATGACTAGTCAAACGGGCACCCTTGGCACCCACTGGATCCTTGGTGACCTGTACCAGAACCTGGTCGCCGGACTTTAGCACGTGCTCGATGCGCTTATCCTCGCCCTCCTTGCCATACTTGGCCCAATCAACCTCTCCGGCGTAGAGCACAGCGTTGCGACCACGGCCAATGTCAATGAAGGCGGCCTCCATCGACGGCAGGACGTTCTGCACTTTGCCCAGGTAGATATTGCCGATCGAGGAGGTGGCAGAAGCGCGGTCAACGTAATGCTCAACGAGCACCCCATCTTCCAGTACCGCCAGTTGAGAGTAGTCATCAGACTGACGCACAATCATCTTGCGGTCGACCGACTCGCGACGGGCCAGGAACTCCGCGTCGGTGATGACGGCACTGCGGCGACGTCCGGCGGCACGTCCCTCCCGACGACGCTGCTTCTTAGCCTCGACACGGGTCGAACCCTCGATGCCGGTGACCTCGTCAGCCACCGACTGACGCGACCTCGGCTCGCGCACCTTGATGACGACGTCGCTAGGATCATCGTCAGAACCGCTGATGTCCTCACCACGGCGGCGACGACGGCGACGACGACGGTGGGTGGAGTCCGAGCTACTGGATTCAGAATCATTGTCAGAGCCGGTCCGTGAGTCGTCACCATCGCTCGATTCATCCTCGGATACGCTGTCCTCAGTGTCTTCACTGCGACGACGGCGACGCCCACCGCGACGACGGCGACGACGGTTCTGGCCGTCCTCCTCGGTGTCAACGACAGTCTCCTCCACCGCATCCGTGGTGTCGTAATCAGACTTCTCGCTCTTCTTATCGGAACTGTGGCGATCCTTGACCTCGCCCTTATCCTCCTCAACCGGGGCCACCTTGTCAGTGCTCCCGGAGGTCTCCGCAGAGTGACTACCAGCCTCGGAAGGTCGAGTGGCACGACGGCGACGGCGCTTCGGTACAGCAGCCTCTCCCCCACCGATCTCAGCGGCCAGAGAGTCGAGGATTTCGCTCGCTGAGCGCTCTTCGCCTTCTTTAAATCCAAAGGGGTTAGCTAGGGCACCCTCAACCTTGTGGTTACGGGCCCGGGCCTTGGCTTCAGTCAGTGCGACATTGATGGGATCGTCGTCAGCACCATCACCCTTATTGGTCGCGGTCGTCGCCTCAGTCGTTTCCTCGATCTTTTCTGCGGTTCGAGAGGAGCGACGGCGAGTGGCGCGACGACGCTGGGAGGTACCCCGCTCTGCCTCGGTGGACGGCGCGGTTTCAGAAGCACCACGACGGGTACGACGCGGCTTCTCCTCAGTCCTTGTGTCCGCGGACTCGGGCTCCTCCGGCGTCGGCTCTAGGGAGACGACCTTCGGTACATCAGTCTTAACGTCGTGCGGAGTGCTCGTCGCCTTGCGACGTCGCCCCATCGGAGGGCGAGGCAGATCAGAAGCCTCCACATCGGAAGTAACAATCGAACCGCCTGATCCTGCAGCGGTAATCGCCACGGGCGCGCGCATCGTCTCGACGGGGGCCGGAGCCCCAGCGGGGCGCGACGCGGCCCGACGACGTCGAGGAGCGGGAATTCCAGCAGTGGAATTCCCGCTAGAGTTCGGTGTGGTGTTGTCAGTCTCGTCGAGCACTGTGCTCTCCTTGGCCTTTCGGCACGGTCAGTGCCCACCCGGGTCACGGCCCTGCAGGAGTTCTCCCACGGACGTATGCACACGCCTCGCGCTGTACTGACGGCGTCGTTCCCCGGCATGGGGCAAAAGCTTGCGGTGAGCCCTCGAGTCCCCCGCGGTCGCCTCTCGGCGTCGCGGTATGAACCGTCGAGTGGGGTGGCACCCCGTTCACCTAAGCTCCAGTATGTCACGTCCCCTGCCGCGATACCAGATTTCACACACTCGCTGGCTGCTCACCACACTGTCATGGCAGCACCGGTGAACGGGTCTGCCAGTGCGGTCGACACCCCGCTGGCATCCTCGTTACAAGCCCCTTGGGCCAGCCGCGTCACTCGCGCCGCATCGACTGCCGGGCACCTCGTGGCCACGGCTCGCAGTACATCATCAGGCCGAACTAACGGCGTGACGTGGCGCAGCATAAGACGCACACATCCGTTGGCGACGTCCAGACCGATAAGAGCGGCACGGACATCGAAAGTACGCATACCTGACTTCGTCATCCGTTGCACGTCGACGGTTTCGGCAGTCATAACAGCCTCCACCGCCTCCGCTAGCCCCGGCACGTCGCCAGCAGGTTCAATCAACCAAGCAGACGCTGTCAACAACTCGGTGAAAGGAGTGCGGTCTGTCTCGACGACTTCCAACACCTCCATTCCCGGTGGCATCTCGCGACCTAAGACCATCAGAACCTTCTGCGGATCGCACACCTCGGCCAGCGCCACTTCGAGGTACTCTGCCTCAGAAGCTGCCCCGGTAGCTGCCGCGTTGGCATAGGAGATACGCGGGTGCGGGCTAAATCCTGACGAATACGCCATCGGGATATGTGCCCGGTTGAGGGCCCGCTCAAAGGCACGAGCGAAGTCACGGTGGGAGGTGAATCTGGCAGTACCCCGCTTGGCGTACCGCATCCTGAGCCGCTGCTGCGGCGGGGCCTGTTGCTCTGGCTGTTGCTGCGCGCGCTTCGACATCGTCACGCCTCCTTCGACGGTGCGAGATCAGGCACCACCGGCGTCAGCGGGATCAGCGGATGCCCCGACGGTCCTACCTGAATCTCGGTGCCCATCTGCGGGCATACCCCACAGTCATAGCAGGGATTCCAGCGACAGTCGTTAACGGCCTCGCCGTCCAGAGCATCCTGCCAGTCGTCCCATAGCCAGTCACGATCAAGCCCAGAATCCAAGTGATCCCAGGGCAATACCTCCTCGTAGTCGCGCTCACGGGTAGTAAACCAATCCAGTGAGACGCCCAGCGGCTCAAGTTCCCGCTCACAGCAGGCAACCCAGCGATCGTAAGAGAAGTACTCATTCCAGCCGTCAAAAACTCCCCCGCCGCGCCACACAGCCTCAATGACGTTGCCAACACGGCGGTCACCGCGCGAAAGCAACCCCTCAATGATTCCTGGGCGTCCGTCGTGGTAGCGCATGCCTATCGACCGACCAAACTGACGATCGGCGCGGATGGAATCGCGCAGCACCGACAGACGATGATCAACCTCGTCAGCAGAGACTTGAGCAGCCCACTGGAACGGAGTGTGAGGCTTGGGCACGAACCCACCAATGGAGATCGTACAGCGAATATCTTTGCGCCCGGCAGCGGCTCGACCAGCCGCAATGACGTGGGACGCCATGTCGTGAATCCCCAACACGTCCTCGTCCGTCTCCGTGGGCAGACCGCACATGAAATACAGCTTGACCTGACGCCACCCGTTTCCGAAGGCCGTAGCAACTGTACGAATGAGATCTTCCTCGGTCACCTGCTTATTGATAACCCGACGCATTCGCTCCGATCCGCCTTCAGGAGCGAAGGTCAGACCGGAACGACGACCGTTACGGCTCAACTCGTTTGCTAGGTCGATATTGAAAGTATCGACACGGGTGCTTGGCAGGGACAGGGAAACGTTCGTACCCTCATACCGATCAGCTAACCCCTTGGTGATGTCGGAAATCTCCGAGTGGTCGGCGCTAGACAGACTCAACAGCCCGACTTCTTCTAGGCCGGTAGCCTGCAGTCCGCCATCGACCATCTGGGCGATAGCGTCGATCGACCGCTCTCGCACCGGACGGGTGATCATACCCGCCTGACAGAACCGACAACCACGGGTACAGCCCCGGAAGATTTCCACCGAGTAACGCTCATGGACAGTTTCAGCCACCGGCACGATGGGACGTTTCGGATACTGCCACTCGTCGAGATCCATGACGGTGTGCTTGGAAACGGTATAAGGGGCCTCTAGACGATTGGGGGCGACCTTGCCAATAGTCCCATCGTCGAGGTACTCGACGTCATAAAAGGACGGCACGTAGATCCCACCTGTTGTGGCAAGCCTCACAAGCAGGTCTTCACGACCCCCAGGGCAGCCCTCTTTCTTCCAGTCTCGGATGATCTCGGAAATCTCCAGACAAGCCTCTTCACCGTCACCGAGAACAGCAGCATCGATGAAATCAGCTACCGGCTCGGGGTTGAACGCGGCGTGACCGCCAATAAGGACGATGGGGTCGGTATCGGTGCGGTCAGCTTGACGTACAGGGATACCGGCCAGGTCAATGGCGTTGAGCATGTTGGTGTAGCCCAATTCCGTAGAGAGGGAGACCGACATGATGTCGAAATCGCGAACTGGCCGGTGTCCGTCGAGAGTGAACTGGGGGATCCCAGCCGCCCTCATGTGCTTCTCCATATCCGGCCACACCGAATAGGTGCGCTCAGCCAAGATCCAATCACACTCATTGAGCACCTCGTAGAGGATGGCCACGCCCTGGTTAGGCTGGCCAACCTCATACGCATCGGGATACATCAAGACCCAGCGGACATCAGCGTCCTGCCATTCCTTGACGATGCTGTTGTGCTCCCCGCCCACATACTGGATGGGCTTATTAACTCGGGACAGCAGCGGTTCAATCCGGCCAAGGAGATCCTGGGTATTCACGAACGGCCATGGTAGGTGGTCAGAGCCAGATCATGGAATCACACATCACACCAGGTGTGGGAACCAGAGGCCAATCTCGCGCTCAGCGGATTCGAGACAATCGGAGGCATGGACAAGATTATGGTTCTTCTCCATGCCGAAATCGCCACGGATCGTTCCAGGCAGAGCCTCAGCGCAGTCCGTTGTCCCGTTCATGGCACGGACAACCGAAATAGCCCTGCGCCCCTCAAGCACCATGGCGACGAGCGGCCCCGAGGTAATGAACTCCTCCAACGCCGCGTAGTAGTCCCGGCCGACATGCTCGGCATAGTGCTTACGGGCAGTCTTAGCGTCGATCGTACTCAGCTCCATCGCCCGCACGGTCAAACCTTTGGCCTCATACCTACCGATGATCTCACCCATAAGACGGCGCTTCACGGCATCCGGCTTTAACAGGACCAAGGTGCGTTCCTCGTCACTCATGAGCCCCAACCTATCGCAGTCAGGATCGACACCTCACCGCACCTCGGGGCTTCCGTCGATACGCTTTCCTAGCACCATAATTGATACCCAGATGGCCGCGAAGATGATCCCGACGACGTACATCATCGGGGTGGCCAATCCGAGCAGAATGCCAAAGATTTGGAGAGTCCAAGACAACAGGTACCCCCACGTGCGTGGCACACCAATGGCGCACACAATCGAGACAACCATGCCGACACACCCCAGAATGATCGACATGACCACGCTGACCCCAGACACGAGGATCATTCCCGGGATGGCCAATCCGAAGACAATAACCTCAAAGGCCAGGAAGCTCACCACAACCTTCGTCATCGGGTTACCGGCAGGAAGAATGAGGATTCCACCCTTCCCCGCCCCGGGATGCGCGACCAACGTCACCAGCCCCCGTCGTCGCTCATATCATCGTCAGGCAATGGCTCGAGCTGATGCCCCTCCATGGCTTTGACCTGATCCTCAGATAGATCCGGGGTCTCAACGATGGCGGTCTGTGGAGCATCCAGCATGGTGCCATCTGGGCGAAGGATGGCTCGAGCCCGACCCGCCAAAACCACCGATCCGGCGATAAGAACCCCAGCCCCAGGACCACAGGAATCCGCGATGCGGAAGGCCTCCTCGAGCGCTTCGGGGACGTCAGTAACGCGGGTGAGATGATCAGAATCCCAATGGGCTGACGCCTTGTCAGCTAGCTCGTCAACGCTCAGAGCGCGCGGAAGATCTGGCATTGAGGTGACGACAAGGTAGCTCACCGTATCCGAAAGCACCGCCAGCACACCGTCGACGTCTTTGTCAGCCATCGCTGCCACAACGGCGATTAAGGGCTCAACCTCGAACGACTCGCGCACTCCCGCCATAGCGGAGGCGGCGCCGTGCGGATTGTGGAAGGTATCGAGGATAACTAGCGGAGAACGTCGCACTACTTCAAGGCGAGCCGGAGCCTGCACAGCTGCCAGCCCCTGCTCAATAATTGCGGGCTTAAGCGGCCCAGTGAGAGCTTCCACAGCTGCCACCGCCTGAGCAGCATTGTGGGCCATATGCTCGCCAAAAACCGGCAAGAACAACTCTCCTAGAGGCCCAGATGCCGTCTGGATGCGAAGGACTTGACCCCCGATGGCGCTACGTCGATCCAATAAACCCCAGTCTGGGCCCTCCAACAAGGGCTTGACGCCGGCATCGGCACACTGAGCCAACAACACCGGAGCAGCTTCCGCCTCCTGACCAGCAATGACGGGAGTGCACCCAGGCTTAATAATCCCGGCCTTCTCGGCAGCAATCTTGTCGAGACTATCGCCGAGAATATGCATATGGTCCATGGCGACGGGGGTAACAACAGCGATGTTCGCATCAGCGACATTGGTCGCGTCCCAGCGTCCCCCTAAGCCCACCTCAACGACGGCGACGTCCACCGGCGCATCGGCGAAGGCGGCGAAGGCCATCGCTGTCATCACCTCAAAGAAGGTCATCTCGATGCCGTCGATGTGCTGGGCGTCAACCAGGCCCACCATGGGCTCAAGTTGACGCCACGTCTCGTCAAAGAGATCGTGGCTGACGGGACGACCATCGATGCAGATGCGCTCAGTGACGTCCACCAGGTGCGGGGAGCAGTATCGACCTACCCGCAGACCAGCCGACCGCAGCAAAGAATCAACCATGATCGCCGTCGATCCCTTGCCGTTAGTACCGGCAATTTGGATGACGGGACAAGCCTGCTGTGGGTTACCGAGCAGGTCGAAGACGGCTCGCTCCCGATCCAAACCGGGGCCGATGCGATGCTCAGGCCAACGAGCCGTCAACTCAGCGACGAGCTGATTATGGCTGCTCAATAGATGACCTCACCATCACGGCGACGTTGACGCAGGTTCTCCAATGCTTCTGCAAGAATCGCAGCGGCCTCGGCCTCGCTGCGACGCTCTTTCACGTAGGCCAGATGGGTCTTGTAAGGCACGATCTTGGGCGGGGCGGGCGGATTCGCCTGGTCGCGGTTAGCCGGCAGACCGCACCTAGGGCATTCCCAGGTGTCGGGGATCTCGGCCTCGGCGGCAAAGGCCGGACGGATCACGTGGTGGTTGGCGCAAAAGTACGAAACGTACTCGCGAGGAGCGGCCTCGCCGCGCTCTGCCTCTCCCATGGGGCCGGCACCGACACGACTTCCACGGATGGCACTTCCACCGGACATTCGTTCACTCTCCTCGAGGGGTCACAAAGCTGCCTGAGGGCAGCACTTTTTAGGGGTTGGGAAGGTCACCGCCTTCCCCTTGCGCTCCGGCGCGGCAGACGGCCGCCTCATTCCGGCTCAGGAATGGCTGTAGAGCACCAGTAGGACGATGATGGAAGCCAGCCACAGCAGGCCCATAACAATCGTCAGGCGGTCTAGATTTCGTTCAGCCATAGAAGTTCCGCCCATGGAGGTCGACACGCCTCCACCGAAGAGGTCTGACAGGCCGCCGCCCTTGCTCTTATGGAGGAGGACGAAAAGGGTAAGGATGACGCTGAGCACACACAGGATGATGGACATCGTCAGTACGGGCCAGGTCATAAGGGGAGCCGAAATCACGTCGTACAGGGTAACCCACGTACCGCCACTTCCCCACATTGGATCCTCGAAATATGCGTGAATCGCGCTCGTAAATCAGAGGTTGGACGGGAACGGTCCCCGCACCATCAGGTGCGGGGACCGTCTCGGAACTGACTGATCAGGCCTCGTAGAAAGTTACGATCTTGGAGAAATCGCCAGCTTTGAGCGAGGCTCCGCCAACGAGAGCGCCGTCGACGTCCGGCTTGGCCATGATCTCAGCGACGTTGGCCGGTTTAACTGAACCACCGTACTGAATACGCACCGCCTCGGCGGTCGGGGCGTCGTAAAGCTCCTTGACGGCCTCGCGGATGGCCTGGCAGACCTCCTGGGCATCGTCAGCGGTGGCAGTCTCGCCAGTGCCGATGGCCCAGATGGGCTCGTAGGCAATGACAAGCTTGGCGACCTGCTCGGCAGGAATGCCGTCAAGGTCGGCTTTGATCTGGCCAACGGTATGTTCGACGTGCTTGCCAGCCTTGCGAACCTCGAGGGCCTCGCCACAGCAGATGATGGGGGTCATTCCATTTTCGATGACCTTCTTAGCCTTGGCATTGACCAGTTCGTCGGACTCGTTGTGGTACTCGCGACGCTCGGAGTGACCAACGACGACATAACGGCAACCCAGCTTCGACAGCATGGTGCCGGACACCTCGCCAGTGTAGGCGCCATCGTCGTGAGCCGAAATGTCCTGGGCACCGTAGGCGATCGGCAACTTGTCGCCATCAATGATGATGGCGACAGGACGGATATCGGTGAACGGCGGGATGACGACGGCCTCCGACTTGGAGGAGTCGTATCCCGCAGCCTTGAGGGCCTCACCGAGATCCTGGACGAGGGAGGTAGCGGCAACGTGGTCGAGGTTCATCTTCCAGTTGCCGGCCATGATCGGGGTACGGGACATCAGTTGTTCTCCTTGAGTACTGCGATTCCGGGTAGCTCCTTGCCCTCCATGAGCTCGAGGGAGGCGCCACCACCGGTAGAAATATGACCGAACTGATCGTCGGCGAAACCGAGGGTACGCACGGCGGAGGCGGAGTCTCCACCGCCGACCACCGAAAGGCCGTCAACCTCGGTGAGAGCCTGAGCGACAGCCTTGGTGCCGAGCTCGAGGCCCTTGATCTCGAAAACGCCCATTGGTCCGTTCCAGAACACTGATTTGGCACCCTTGATCGCGTTGGCGTAAGCCTTCTCGGTCTCCGGGCCGATGTCCACTGCCATCTTGTCGGAAGGAATCTCGTCAGCGGGCACAACGTCGATCTGACCGACAGTGCGGGCCTCAAAATCGATGTCGGAGACCACTCGCACGTCTACGGGAAGCAGGATCTGCTTGCCGGCAGCCTTGGCCTGTTCGAGATACTTCGTGCACGCGTCAATCGAATCTTCGTCAAGTAGGGAGTCACCGACCTCGAGACCCTTGGCCTTGAGGAAGGTGTACGCCATACCGCCGCCAATAACGAGAGTGTCAGCGGCCTTGAGCAGGTTATCGATGACGGCAAGCTTGTCGGCGACCTTGGCACCACCGAGGACGACGACGAACGGCCGCTTCGGATCGGCGGTCAGGCCCTCGAGGACCTCTACCTCCTTGGCAACGAGGGAGCCAGCAGCGCTCGGCAGCAGCTTGGCAACGTCGTAGACGGAAGCCTGCTTGCGGTGCACAACACCGAAGCCGTTGGAGACGTAAAACTCACCAAACGAGGCGTATTTCTGAGCGAGCTCAGCGCGCTCGGCCTCGTCCTTACTGGTCTCGCCCTTCTCGAAGCGGACGTTTTCGACCAAGGCGATCTCGCCATCAGCCAGCGACTCAGAGGTTTTGGTGGCGGAGGGACCAACGACGTCCTCAGCAAGCTTGACGTCAAGGTTCATAAGCTCACCGAGGCGTTTGGCAACTGGCGCCAGCGAATACTTGGGATCGACGGCACCCTTGGGACGACCGAGGTGCGCGAGCACGGTGGTGCGAGCGCCAGCCTCATGCAGCTGGGTCAAAGTAGGCAGGGCAGCCTTAATACGGCCGTCGTCGGTGATCTTGTCCCCGTCGAGCGGGACATTGAAGTCGCAGCGGATGACGACGCGCTTACCGCGCAAGTCTCCGAGATCCTCAACAGATTTCATGTGGAAGCCCTTTCTTGAAGTGGTAGTCGTGAACGATGTTTCGCGGGCGTCGCGGCCCGGGTATAGATGACGGCCCCGCGCCCGCATGGGCACGGGGCCGTCATCAGCTCACGATGGTGAGATCAGGCAAGCTTGCTGGCGACGAGCCTGGTGAGGTCAACCAGACGGTTGGAGTAGCCCCACTCGTTGTCGTACCAGGAGAGGACCTTGACAAGGTTTCCGATGACCTTGGTCTCGGTAGCATCGAAGATTGAGGAGTGCGGGTCGCCCTCAATGTCCTTCGACACGATCAGGTCCTCGGTGTAGGCCAGGATGCCCTTGAGCGGCCCCTCGGCAGCCTTCTTAACGGCGGCCTGGACCTCCTCAACGGTGGTCTCCTTAGAGGTCTGGAAGGTCAGGTCAGTCAGAGAGCCGGTCGGGGTCGGAACGCGGACGGCAAGGCCGTCGAACTTGCCCTTGAGCTCCGGGAGGACCAGGGCCACAGCCTGAGCGGCACCGGTCTTGGTGGGGATCATGTTGAGGGCAGCGGCGCGGGCGCGACGCAGATCCTTGTGAGGAGCGTCCTGCAGACGCTGATCACCGGTGTAGGCGTGGACGGTAGTCATGATGCCGCGTTCGATACCGAAGGCGTCATTGAGGACCTTGGCAAGCGGAGCGAGGCAGTTGGTGGTGCAAGAAGCGTTCGAGATGATGTTGTGCTTCGCGTTGTCGTAGTCGCCATCGTTGACGCCCATAACGAAGGTGCCGTCAACATTCTTGCCGGGGGCGGAGATGATGACCTTCTTGGCGCCGGCCTCGAAGTGGGCCTTGGCCTTCTCGCCATCAGTGAAGAGTCCAGTGGACTCGACGACGATCTCGGCGCCGAGCTCCTTCCAGGGCAGGTCAGCGGGGTTGCGCTCGGCGAGAACCTTGATGGTCTTGCCGTCAACGGTGATGGAGTCATCGCCGTAGCTGACCTCACCGGAGAAACGACCCATGATCGAGTCGTACTTCAGGAGGTGGGCCAGCGTCTTGGTGTCAGTGAGGTCGTTGACAGCGACCACCTCGAGGTCAGCGCCCTGCTCAGCCAGGGCGCGGAAGAAGTTACGGCCAATGCGGCCAAAACCGTTGATACCAACCTTGACGGTCATTAAGGAATCTCCTCCAAATGAGGTTTGTGCGTTCAGCACTCGGACATCTCTAAGCATAGCGACTAAGGGCAATGGACAAACCCTAGGGCTCATTACTAAGGCAATGCCACGGGCGAACGATCACCAAAACCGATCAGGTCATCGCACGAATGATCATAAGGTTGCGCGAATACCTTCCCACGTGGGAATGGAGCCCGACTTACGTTTACCCTGTAACCGCGCTGTAATGACCGTCAGCCACGATCATCACGCATCTCGGCAGGAAGGCTCTCCAACGTGGTGAGCTCGCCATTGCTTCGGGCCGTCTTGTCGGCTAGAGCCAACAGGCGACGAATCCGACCAGCAATGGCGTCCTTCGTCAACGGAGGCTCGTGCACCTTGCCCAATTCCTCCAAGCTGGCATTTCGATGCTCGAGTCGAAGTCGGCCAGCTGCTCTCAGATGGTCCGGAACGGAATCTCCGAGGATTTCTAGGGCTCGTTCCACCCGAGCACTAGCGGTAACAGCGGCTCGCGCAGAACGACGCAAGTTAGCGTCGTCGAAATTCGCCAACCGGTTGGCAGAAGCTCGCACCTCCCGACGCAACCGACGATCTTCCCACGCCAGCACGGATTCGTGTGCTCCCATGCGGGTGAGCATCGCCGAGATAGCGTCACCATCGCGAATCGTCACCCGATCGACATGACGAGACTCACGTTGCTTCGCGGTGATGTCCAGACGCCGAGCGGCCCCGACAAGCGCCATGGCGGCTTCCTCACCGGGAGCGGTAATTTCCATCGCCATGGAGCGCCCCGGCTCGGTAAGCGATCCGCGGGCCAGGAAAGCTCCGCGCCATGCAGCGGCCTGGCAGCATCGTCCGCCACCCACAATGGGAACCGGAAGGCCCCGCACTGGACGCCCACGACGATCAAGCAGTCCGGTCAGACGAGCCAAATCAGCGCCCCCGCGCACCATTCTTATGAGGTAGCGAGTGTTGCTGTGGAGTCCAGCGCCATTGACGACCACGAGGTCAGTGTCAAAACCGAAGACTTCCTGAATGGACTGACGTAGTCGTCGCGCAGCTCCCCCCGTGTCGACTTCTGCCTCGATCGTAAGGTGGCGATGCTGCACCAGATGGATGCCGCCTGCGAATCGCAGAGTGGCCGCGATCTCGGATCGGCGGCAGCACAGTTTCTGCACCGGCACCGTCGCGAGTTCGTTTTTCACCTGCAGGGTGAGCGCCATGTGGGTCTAGCCTCCGGAAGGGGTAACGGGAATAACAAGGTGATCTTAGGCGACGATCAACGGGGCTGAACCCCCATGATGTTGGCATAGGCCGACGCCAGCCTTAGCGGATCATGCCGGGCCGAGCCGTCACGCATAGCCAGATCGTCAACGACGACTTCGGCACCGAGATTGCGGGCAAACGCTTCCAGATGAGGGTCCTGGCCAGCAAACCCGCGATCAACGAGAATGACGTCAAAGCGCATCCGTGGCTCATGCTCGGCGATGACCTCCAAATGCCGCGCTGGGCTAAACCCATCAGTTTCGTCAGCACCGGAGACATTAAGCGTGAGGATCTTTCGCGCCTTCGACTCCAAAATCGCGTCGACGATCTGCGGCACTAGCAGGTGGGGCATGACGGATGTGAACCACGACCCGGGACCGAGCACGAGGTTGTCAGACGCGCGAATCGCCTCCAGCGCCTGGGGACACGCATCTGGTTCGGAAGGTTCTAGCCCCACCTTGAGGACCTCTGCCCGAGTCTTCGCGATGGTAGCTTGCCCAGTGAGGGTGTACTCCTCATCAGGCCGATTGGGGTCAAGACCAACGACTTGAGCACTGATGTCCAGTGGGGTGAGGGACATCGGCAGGACACGTCCGCGAACGTCAAGAAGCTGACCCACCATGTCGAGTCCGGAAACCGGGTCGCCAAGTTCTTGCCATAGTCCGGCGATCAGGAGGTTGCCAATGGCGTGACCGGCGAGTTCGCCAGTTCCATTAAATCGAGCCTGCAGAACCTCAGCCCAAGTACGACCTAAGCGGTCATCGGCACATAGAGCGGCCAAGGCGCGGCGGAGATCACCGGGGGGCAGAATGTCGAACTCGTCGCGCAACCGACCTGAGGACCCGCCGTTATCAGCAACGGTGACAACGGCGGTTAGCTGGTCAGTAAGACGGCGCAGTGCTCGCAGGGACACGGCCAGCCCGTGTCCGCCGCCAAAGGCCGTAACGACCGGCAGCTTGGAGGGGGTTGGCGCCATCGTCATTCCTTCCCGAGGTCTCGGTGCAGGACGGCGATGCGGTGCCCCCGAGCTGCTAACCGAGTGGACAGCTCCTCGGAGATGGCGGTACTGCGATGCTTTCCGCCTGTGCAACCAACGGCCACCGTGACCTGCTTCTTGCCCTCCCGAAGATACCCCGGAGCCATGCCAACCAGGAGTTGTTCAACACGGTCAATGAACTCTGTGGCACCAGCTTGGGCCATGACATAGGAGGCAACGTCAGAAGACAGACCGGTCTTGGGACGCAGCTCAGGGACCCAATACGGGTTTGGCAAGAAGCGGACGTCAAAGACGAGGTCGGCGTCAATCGGGACCCCACGCTTAAACCCGAAGGACATCACCTGGAATGCCAGCCCTTCGTCAATCCCCTCAGCGAAGGCATGGTCGATGCGTTGGGCTAGCTGACGGGCAGTGATCGACGTGGTGTCAATGACGAGATCAGCCTCGGCTCGCAGGTCGGACAGCATCCGCCGCTCAAGGGCAACGGCGTCGAGCAAATGGCCACCTTGTTGCAGCGGCAGCGGGCGACGGCTGGACTCCTGGCGGCGCACAATCGTCTCATCGGACGCTTCCAAGAAGACGATGGCAGGGTCGATGCCGCGCTCGTCGAGCGCATTGACGGCCACCCCTAGGGCGTCAAACATGATGCGGCTACGCACATCGAGGACCACCGCTAGGCGATCAATGTTATTGGCGGCAATTTCGTCGACGAGGGCCCCCAACATAGCGGGCGGAAGATTGTCGACGACGTACCAGCCAAGGTCCTCCACAGCGTGAGCTGCGGTACGACGCCCAGCACCGGAAATGCCGGTGATAATGACAACTCGTGGGGTCTTCGTCGTCTGCTCGGTGCTCACGGCTCAAGGGTAGTGCCGTCATCTCCCCGCGGCTGGGCCGTTGGCGTCAACAACCTCACCAGTAGCGGTGTTGATGGCCTCGGCTGGTTTGTCCTGGGACAAAGCCGCGACAACTTCGCCAGCGAGTTTCGGGCCAAAGCCTGGCACCTCGGCAATGTCGTCAACGGTAGCCATGCGCAGCGACCGCACCGATCCAAAGTGGGAGACGAGGGCTTTGCGACGGGTCTCCCCTAGCCCTGGCACACCGTCGAGAACGGACTCCACCATGGCTTTGGAACGCTTAGACCGGTGGAAGGTAATGGCAAAACGGTGAGCCTCATCACGCAGACGCTGAAGCAGGTAGAGTCCTTCGGAGGTTCGCGGCAAAATGACCGGCCATTCCTCGTCAGGAAGCCACACCTCCTCCAGGCGCTTGGCCAGACCACACAACGCGATTTCGTCCTCCAGGCCGAACTCCTCAAGCACCTGCTGGGCAGCATGCACCTGAGGCGCACCACCGTCGACGACGATGAGGTGCGGGGCGTAGGCGAATTCCCGAGGGGCTCCGGTAGTCGGGTCGATAAGGGAGCCAACGTCGCCGTCAGGAGTTTGAGCAGAGGCCATAACGTCACGGTCCTCGATGAGGCGGCGCAGTCGACGAGAAAGCACCTCGTGCATAGCGGCGAAGTCGTCGGACCCCTCAAATCCCTTGATGATGAAACGACGGTACTCAGACTTGCGGGGCATACCGTCTTCGAAGACCACCATCGACCCGACGACATTGGTGCCCTGGATATGGGAAATGTCGTAGGACTCCATCCGTAGCGGGGCGCGGTCCAAGCCGAGTGACTCCTGGATTTCCTCCAGAGCGCGAGTACGAGTAGCGAGGTCAGAGGCCCGCTTGAGCTTGTGCTGGGCAAGAGTTTCCTGGGCATTGCGAGTGACGGTGTCCATGAGAGTCGCTTTGTCACCACGGCGCGGGACACGAATCTCGACGTGGGAGCCGCGTTCGGAGCTGAGAATCGTCGACATGACGTCAGGGTTCGTAGGTTCGGCGGAGACGAGCACCAGCGGTGGAACAGCATTGCCGTGCCCATCGTCGCGGACCTGACCGTCACTGGCATTGACGCCGTACAACTGAGTCAGGAAGGTTTCCATGAGCTCGGCCTCGTCGGCATCGTCAGCACGATCAGCAACCCAACCGCGTTCACCACGGATGCGGCCACCTCGGACATGGAAAATCTTGACGCCGACCTCGAGCGGATCGAGCGCCATGGAGATGACGTCAGCGTCAGTACCATCACCAAGTACGACAGCGTTGCGCTCCAAAGTTTTGGATAAAGCGCCCAAGGAGTCTCGGATCACCGCAGCGCGTTCAAATTCAAGGTTCTCAGAGGCCTCCGCCATCTGGGATTCAAGCCGCTTGACAACTTTCGTCGTCCGCCCGGCCATGAAATCACAGAACTCGTCAGCAATCTCGCGATGAGCCTGGGATGTGATCCGTTCAACGCAGGGAGCCGAACACTTACCGATATATCCGAGTAGGCAGGGGCGTCCCTGGTTCTTCGCGCGGTTGAAAACCCCCGTCGAGCAAGAACGCATCGGGAACACACGCAACAGGGTCTCGACGGTGTCGCGAATCGCCCAGGCCTGGCCAAAAGGTCCGTAATAACGCCACCCCTTGTGGTGCGCACCGCGTCCGACGAAGACGCGTGGATACTCGTCGGTCCAGGTAAAACATAGCCACGGGTAAGTCTTGTCGTCGCGGTACATAACATTGAACCGCGGGTCGAATTCTTTGATCCAGGTGTATTCGAGCTGTAGGGACTCGACTTCGTTCTGAACTACCGTCCACTGCACGTGCGCTGCCGTCGTCACCATCCGCTGGGTGCGCGGGTGGAGAGCCGAGATGTCCTGGAAATAGGAATTCAATCGGTTGCGCAGGTTCTTAGCCTTGCCGACATAGATGACCTGGCCATGCTCATCACTGAATCGATAGACACCTGGCTGGGTAGGAATCGTGCCCGGAGCGGGACGGTAGCTGGACGGATCGGCCATGGGGTGAACTCTATGCGCAAGTAGCGAAATGTCACTTCCCACTCACACCACGGACGTGGTTTTAGGGAGCGGCACTGCCGTTGATGCCGCTCAACCGTCCCGCCGACGATCACAGGAACAAAGCCGACCGAGCGGGGCGGATCCGGCAGGCGTTGTTTGACGCCCTCGCGACCCACGACCGTACCAAAGCGCTCACCCGGGCCACTGTTCACATGCCAGGGAACAGGGCGATCATTCGTCTCTCGGTGATGTCGTCGCGTCACAAACCTGCACGGTTGTCTTTCTTGTCCTTCGCAATCCCCCTCAATAAGCGTTTGACGCGGATACCACCGATGAGCGCGACGATCCCTGTGAGTATGAAACCGACTGAAAAAAGGCCAAGATTTGGATCAGATACAAGGGCCAAAAGCGCCAACATCGTCGATATAACGGTCAGAACGAGGACGATGACCTCCAGGCGCTTTTCGGCTGCCTTCTCCAGCTGCTCTCGGCGGCGCTCCTGCTCCTTTCTGGCCTTGTCCATCGCAACATTGTCGATACGTCGGTGCACCTCGACAACTCGCACCAAGGATTCCTGTTCGTCCCGCAATTCCATAAGCAAGACGGGAGTGCCAAGAACTTTCTGAAACTCGTTCAAGACAAGGGTTGCCTCACGACGCCCGGAAACCTCGGTGAACCACAGCCCATTAAGAAAAGCGGCCACCGAACACTCACGATCGAGTAGCCTCTCTAACTCCTCATCGCCCCAATGACCCTTCCCCACCAAGACGCGCGCCTCACTTTCGGCATTGCGATCAAGGTAGGTGCGTTACCGTAGGCACAGAATCACGATGTCGAGCATTCTACTGTGACACAGCAGGCACAGGGCTCCAGCATGCTTGCGGTTACTCTCTTCGAGCAGCACCGGCTGGGTCATGACTGCCATGCCAGCTTCCTCGATCCTTACCCACGTCGCATCAAGGCAGAACATCCCGTCGTTCGCAGCATCACTCGTGTCACTAGGTGAAACTCCTCGGTAAATTCCGATCCCACCAGTTGCTAGGTGATACAGCCAGGCCTGCGCCGGAGTCCACGCCTTGTGGTGTCCGAAATAGGACGGGTGCCGCAAGTCCTGAGGATCCACTTCTGCGAAGGTCATGACGAAGATTCGGTTGCAATTAAGAGAGGGCGCCTCGCCAGCACCACAACCGCGATCACGCGAACTGGCCTTCCCGCGGCCGCACCCAGCGTTGCCTTGGGAGAAGCCTCCCCATGAGTACAAACATTTTCCTAGACCGATGTCGCTCAGAAGACCAGATAAATACCTCGCACCGTCTCCTCCGGGGCGCTTCAGCCATGCGGCAGCCGTTTCGACCGCGGCGTCTGTGACGTCATCAAGCCGAAAATGCAGAACGGCGTAGTGGAATGCTTCACCACCCGCGACAGCCCCGAGACTATCTTCGTATTCCCGACGCTCAGCACCCAGGTAACTCAGATCTTCGGGAATGTTAAGAACAGACCCTTTATGCGATTGCCGTTTTTCCGCAATCTTCGCGCGAATAGTATCTTCCCTCGTTGCATCATAAACGGCGTGACGATACATCCTAACCGCATCCCGAATCCTCCTCGAAAAGTAGTATTTATGAGGCTCATATGCTTGATCTCGGGAAGATTGAAGTATATCTTCACTGCTGAAAACGAGAGAATCGAGAACCTCCGCCGGCTCGACGGTCTTCGATGCCATATTTTTAATGGGCTCGGTGACCCATTCCTGCCGATAGGGAACAACGACAGAGAAGGTCACTTTCCGCCACGTTTTCGAGACATTCCTTGCCAAAACATCGACTACCTCGGTCGTCATCGAATACAACCTCCAACGCTCACCAATTCTCGTCACCTCTGGCCACGACGAGGTGCCTTCTCAGCTAACGCGGTTTAGGGTAGTGGGAAAGGGTCGCCTACAGCCAACCCCGACATCCGAGGTAACGCCGATGCCGGGATGCCGCCTTTCAGCGGGACTCGCCGGTAGGCTGGAACTGTGCATCTTCTCCTCATCCGCCACGGCCAGTCCGAGAACAATGCCTTCGCTGCGCAGTCTGTCGAGACTTACCAGCAGGGTCGCAAGCCTGACCCGGAGCTCACCGAGCTTGGACGACGTCAAGCTCAGGCCCTAGGGAAGTGGATCGGATCGGTCTCTCCTCGGCCAACGAAGCTGTATGCCTCCCCCATGATGCGTACCATCCAGACGGCTGAACCGGTCGCTGAGGCCCTTGATCTTCCTATCATCATCAATGACCTCATCTTCGAGCGCCCAGGTCCAGTTCAGATCGTTGACGGCGTCGAAACCGGTCATCCAGGATCGCCGCGATCAGCTTTGTCGGCCATCACAGACCGTGCTGTTTTCCCCGAGTCCATCACCGAGGAAGGGTGGCGCGAAGCTCGCATCGAGACCGCCTCCGAGGCTGCTGACCGCGCCGGCAGAATCGCCAAGTGGATCCGCGATACCCACAATGATGACGAGTGCATCGCGATCGTCGCTCACGGCGCGATCGGATCCATGGTGTTGCTGCATCTCATCGCCCCACAACTTGCCGCTGGTCTGCGAAACCACTCCATCGGCAGCGAACCGCACTGGATCGGGCTTCAGAACACCGCCACCTCGATGATCGAGTTGCACCCGGACGGGTACGAAGTTCACTGGATCAATCGCGTGGATCACCTTATCGAAGCCGGTATGGTTCACGGCGCCGTCGCCGCATCCACCGGCAACCCCGGTACCCGCTGAGCACGAAGGAGAGAAATGTCCCCCACCCGACGCGAGGTCCTGCGCACCGTTGGAAGTGTCACTGCCTTGGCCGCTACCAGCGCAGTCACCGGATGCAACACCTTCCAGAACTCCAACGACGTTCACACCGGTCCAGCTACCGTCAAAGCAGCTGATGTCCCGGTCGGTGGAGGCGTCGTCATCGATGGCACCAACTTCGTCGTCACCCAACCCACCAAGGGAACCTTTAAGGGATTTGTGCGGGTGTGTCCGCACGCTGGCTGTCAGGTCGACGAGGTCCATGACGGGGCGATCCTGTGCCCTTGCCACGGATCGAAGTTCGCTATAACCGACGGTCACGTCGCCCAGGGCCCGGCTACCTCCGGTCTGGGTAAGGCCACGGTCACGCAGAAGGGCGAAACTCTCACTATCAGCGGTTCCTAACGCCTGACCCTTTCTCAACGCGACTTCTTGCGTGGGCTCGTGGTCTTTTTTGCCTTCCTCCTGGCGGTGGTTTTCCTTTTCCCGGCGTCCGCTGGCGCTTCGACGAGCGCCGGTTCGTCCCCGACCGCTACCTCGTGCCCAGCCAGGATCCCCGAAAGATACTGGCCGGTGTATGACCCCTCGACGGCGGCAACCTGCTCTGGAGTGCCCTCAGCGACAACGGTTCCGCCGCCATTTCCTCCCTCGGGCCCCATGTCGATGATCCAATCGGCAGTTTTGATGACATCCAGATTGTGCTCAATGACGAAGACCGAGTTGCCCTGATCGACAAGACGTTGCAACACCAGCAACAGCTTGCGGATGTCCTCGAAGTGCAAGCCGGTGGTGGGCTCGTCAAGGACATACAGCGTCCTACCAGTGGAGCGTTTCTGCAACTCGGAGGCCAGCTTGATGCGCTGGGCCTCCCCACCAGACAGGGTCGTCGCAGGCTGGCCGAGCCTGACGTATCCCAAACCAACCTCGACGAGGGTCTGGAAGTGGCGATGGATCGACGAAATCGGTTCGAAGAAGGTGCAAGCCTCCTCGATAGGCATATCCAAGACCTCAGCGATCGTTTTGCCTTTGTAATGGACCTCCAAGGTCTCACGGTTGTACCGGGCACCGTGGCACACCTCACAGGGCACATAGACGTCAGGCAGGAAGTTCATCTCGATTTTGATGGTGCCGTCACCCTGACAGTTCTCACAGCGTCCACCCTTAATGTTGAAGGAGAACCGACCCGGCTGATAGCCGCGCATTTTAGCTTCGGGGGTCTGGGCAAAGAGAGCACGGATCTTGTCGAAGACACCGGTATAGGTGGCCGGATTCGATCTTGGTGTGCGTCCGATCGGCGATTGGTCGACGTGAATCACCTTGTCGATTTCCTCGACACCGGTGATCGTCTCATGCTTACCCGGTACCGTCCTGGCGCCATGGATACGATGCGCTAGCGATGTGTAGAGGATTTGGTTGACCAAAGTGGATTTGCCCGAGCCGCTCACCCCGGTGACGACGACGAGCTGCCCTAGCGGGAAGGTGACATCCATTCCCTTGAGGTTGTTCTCACGGGCTCCCCTGACGACGAGCTCACGTCCCGTGCGGGGGCGTCGGGTCGCCGGCAATGGGATCGACCTCTTGCCCGACAAGTACGCACCGGTCACGGACCTCTCACCGGCCAGCAGTTCGTCAACGGTTCCTGACACGACGACCTCACCACCGTGCTCACCGGCCCCTGGGCCGACGTCGACAACCCAGTCCGCCATCCGAATGGTGTCCTCATCATGCTCGACGACGATGAGGGTGTTACCGAGATCTCGTAATCTCACAAGGGTGTCGATGAGGCGTCGGTTGTCACGCTGGTGCAAGCCGATGGAGGGCTCATCAAGGACGTAGAGAACCCCAACCAAACCCGAACCAATCTGGGTAGCGAGTCGAATACGCTGAGCCTCACCACCTGACAGGGACCCCGCCGACCGTGACAAGGTGAGGTAGTCGAGACCGACATCGACAAGGAATCGCAGCCGGGCGCGAACCTCCTTGATAACTCGCCCCGCGATGGTGGCTTCCCGCTCGGTCAACGTCAACGCATTGAGGAATTCAGAAGCCTCCCCAATAGACATATCTGAGACCTCGGCGATATTTCGCCCACCGACCGTTACGGCCAGGCTCGTCGGCTTGAGACGCTTGCCATGGCAATCTCGGCACGAGACCTCACGCAGATACTGGCCCCACCGGGAGCGTGCAGAGTCCGTCTCGGCCTCGTCGTAGCGTCGACGCACATAATGCAGCACTCCCTCGTAATTCTGCGAGTAGGTGCGCACCCGCCCGAATCGGTTGCGGTACGAGATCATGACCGGGTCGCCATCACCGTGCAGGACCAGCTTGCGAGCCTTGACTGGCAACTCGGACCACGGAAGAGTCGCGTCAAACCCGTGGTTCTCCGCCAGTCCAGCAAAGACGTGCTGGTAATGGTTCGCCACCCGTGGCCCAGACCAGGGTGCAATGGCTCCCTCAAGCAGGCTCAGACCGGAATCGGGGACGACCAATTCCGGGTCGACCTCGAGTGTCGCGCCCAGACCAGAACAGGTCGGGCAGGCACCCCAGGGCCCATTGAAGGAGAACTGACGCGGCTCTAGCTCCTCGATGTCGATGTCATGCTGATTTGGGCAAGCCATCGTCTCGGAGAACCGACGCTCCCGGTGCGGATCAGACAGATCGCGGTCGACGAAATCGACGCCGACGATGCCGTGGGCCAGCCCCAACGCCGTCTCCACCGACTCGGTGAGGCGCTGCTTAGCCGACGGCTTAACTGCAATCCGATCAACGACGACGTCGATGTCGTGCTTGCGCTTCTTATCCAGCGGTGGCACCTGTCCAAGCCGATGAACGTCTCCGTCCACCCGTACTCGGGTGAAGCCATCGGTCGTCAACTGTCGGAACAGCTCGACGTACTCACCTTTGCGTCCACGAATCACCGGGGCGAGGACTTGAAACTTAGTACCCTCGTCGAGCGCCATGAGGCGGTCGACAATCTGCTGCGGGGTCTGACGGCTGATGAGCTCGCCGCACGCCGGGCAGTGGGGCTTACCGACGCGGGCCCAGAGCAGGCGCAGATAATCATGAATCTCTGTGATGGTGCCAACGGTCGAGCGAGGGTTGCGGGACGTGGACTTCTGATCGATGGAAACTGCCGGACTGAGGCCCTCGATAAAGTCGACGTCGGGCTTATCCATCTGACCCAGAAACTGGCGGGCATAGGAGGAAAGCGACTCCACATACCGACGCTGTCCCTCGGCGAAGATAGTGTCGAAAGCAAGGGAGGACTTGCCCGATCCCGACAGACCGGTGAACACAATCATGGCGTCCCTGGGAAGGTCCAGATTGACATTGCGCAGGTTGTGTTCCCGGGCGCCTCGGACGATGATGTGGTCACTCACAGGTGTCATCGTAGAGGCCGCGCAAGACAGTCCCGCAGTTCTGCGCAGCTGGCAGAACGGAACACGATAGCCTTGTCACATCGCTGTAAAATTGGCTCTATCCCTTCGTTCATCTGGCATGTTCCATCCCGTGGCATTAGGTTGGATGACATGAGCGCTGCCCAACGACCACCCGGTCTGTGTCCCAGCGCTCCCCTGCACGTGATCCGGGCTGCCAAACGTGAAGCCACGCAACGTCTTCTTGGCGCAACCATGGGGCTATCCGACGACGAGTGGCAGGCACCGAGTCGCCTGGCCGGATGGACCCGTGCCCACATCGCCACCCACATAGCCCGTAACGCCGAAGCCTTCGAAGCCGTCACGAAAGCGGTCATCACCAATCAGAAAGTCCCCCACCTCTACCCCTCCGACGAACTGCGCGACCGCGATATCGAACGCGGTTCGGAACGCGCCGGGCTGCAGCTGCAAATCGACCTCGATACCACCGCAGGCTCCCTCAACACCACCTTCGACGCGCTCGACGACATGGAACCTGGCACTGCGGTGTGGCTAACCAACGACATCCGCGTCGATGTCACTGATCTGCCAGCACTACGACTCGCAGAGATCGCTCTTCACCACGTCGACCTCGATCTCGGGATGACCGTCGATGACCTCCCCGACGTTTCCGCGCGTACTCTCCTGGAGTGGGTCTGCTTCCGCCTGCGAGACCGTCCTGAGGTGCCCGCTATGCGTATCGTCTCTGATTCCGGCCTGACGGACCGCATTGGCGGGGTCGGATTCGCGACCACGGTCCATGGACCTGACGGCGCACTGGCAGGATGGCTATCGGGCCGAGGGGGAACTGAGCGTCTCGCCGGAGCTGACCAGCTCGCCGTCCCAATGCTCATCTGACAGGACAGCTGGCGGATTATCCGCTCGTCCCAGGAAGGAATCGTCATGCCGCTCTACCACGTCGATCCGGGCTCAGAAGCCGCCCTCGTCAGGGTTAACGATGACATTGACCTCATCAAAATCTCGGTAGGCACCATGGACAATAATGCCTACCTCATCCATCCCGGAGCCGGGCCCGCCATCCTCGTGGACGCAGCCGCCGAACCCGGTCGACTTAAAACTCTCATCGGTGACGACGAAGTTGGAGCCGTTATTACGACCCACCGTCATCAGGACCATACCGGGGCTCTCGCGGAGATCGTTACTATGACGGGAGCCCAGCCATGGTGTGGAGAACCCGATGCCGAGGCTATTGAGGCCACCACAGGAGTAACCTGCCGCACCATGTGGGACGGTGATCTGTTCCGTCTCGGAGATGTAGAACTCGACGTCATTGGACTGGTAGGCCATACCCGCGGATCCATCGCCTTACGTTTGCACGGTAACCCCAGCGACCACGTTCTCACTGGCGATTCTCTATTCCCGGGTAGGCTCGGCAAAACTAGCGGAAGCCGAGAATTCGAAAGTCTCTACACCGACGTCTGCATGAAGATCTTCGCACCCACGTCAGATACGACAGTTATCCATCCTGGGCATGGCGACGCCACAACCGTCGGAGAGGAACGTCCCAACCTTCCACTGTGGCGTGCCCGCGGCTGGTAAGCGTCAGGTCAGGCGTCGGCTGTGGCATCGTCTTTACGACTTTTAATGAGACTCGCGACGGTGGTGAGAGCCAGGGTCACGACGATAACGCCCAGCGAAACCCCGATCGAAACCTCACTGCTAAAGCCGAACCAGGCCTGGTCCAGTCCGTAGTGGTGCATCGCGTGGCCGATGAGCTTGAGAGCGATAAAGCCCAAGATCACGGCCAGTCCCAGCGACAAGTACACCAGACGTTTCAACAGGCTTCCGATAAGGAAATACAATTGGCGCAAGCCCATGAGAGCAAAGACGTTAGCGGTAAGGATGAGGTACCCCTCGCTGGTAAGACCATAGGACGCCGGAATCGAGTCGAGGGCGAAAAGCAGGTCCGTGGCGCCCAGGGCGACACAAACCATGAACATCGAGGTTGCGAGGGTTTTACCGTTCTCGCGAACGAAAAACTTCGTGCCACGGTAGTCACCAGTAGCCGGAACCGTGTGCCTGAACCACGCCATGAAGCGGCCATCCTCACCAGGATCCTCATCGTCGTCATCGTCACGGTGTCGATACTCACGCACCTGGTCAATTGCCGAATACAGCAGGAAAGCACCAAAGATGAAGAACACCCACGCCCAGGCCTCAAGAATAGCCTGTCCCAGAGCGATAAAAATACCCCGGAAAACGAGGGCGACGATGATACCTACCAGCAGGGCAAATTGCTGCAATTTCCGTGGAACGTTGAACTTTTCCATGAGGATGAGGAAGATAAACAGGTTGTCGATCGACAAGCTGTACTCGGTCAACCACACTGCGAAGAACTGTCCCCCTGCGGCATGGCCCTGCAGGATCCAGACGCCTAGGCCGAAGAATACCGCCAAGCCAACGAAGACGCCGACGAAGGTGGCGCACTCCTTAGCGGAGGGGATATGGGGGTTTCGCCCCAGGACGAGAACGTCGAAGAAGAGCAGAGCCCCCATCACGAGGATGGTGATGATCCAGACGTAAGCATGAACGTGCAAATCCGGGCCTCCACAGGGATAGTCCGGAGGTCTCGTCCGCGCCGGCACGCTATCGCTAGACCGGGGCTGTGTAGCCGGACCGTGATGGCACGATCGTGATGACGACCACACTTTTCTCAGGAGTACTCCCCTCCAAGGAGTTCCATACTCGCACACCGGGGCCTCGACCGCGACTCCCGCCCCTGTCTACCGATTGGCCTCCACCATCTGGCGCAGCTCCTTCTTAAGATCGGCGATCTCGTCACGTAGCCGGGCAGCGACTTCAAACTTGAGTTCGCCAGCCGCAGAACGCATTTCGGTGGTGAGGTCGACGATGAGCTTACCTAGATCCTCTTCGGCCATCTTCGAGACGTCGAGTCGCTTGCCTTGGGCAGCTCGCTGCTCGTCAGTGATCATCGAGTTGTAGCCGCGGTGGCCTTTCCCATAGTTGAACTTTTCGACGAGCTCGTCAGTGTCGGCACCTTCGCGAGCCAGCATCTCAGTGATATCGCCGATCTTCTTGCGCAACGGCTGCGGATCGATCCCATGTTCCTTGTTGTACGCCATCTGGATATCGCGACGACGATTTGTCTCGTCGATGGCGACCTGCATGGAATCAGTGACCTGGTCGGCGTACATGATGACCTGACCGTTGACGTTACGAGCGGCGCGGCCGACGGTCTGGATAAGGGACCGTTCAGAACGCAAAAAGCCCTCCTTGTCGGCGTCAAGGATCGTCACCAAGGAGACCTCCGGGAGGTCGAGTCCCTCTCGTAGCAGGTTGATGCCGACAAGTACATCGAACTCGCCCATGCGCAACTCCTTGAGCAGCTCGATGCGTTTGAGAGTGTCGATCTCCGAGTGCAGGTAACGGGTGCGAATCCCGTGCTCCATGAGATAGTCGGTGAGGTCTTCGGCCATCTTCTTCGTCAGAGTCGTCACCAAGACACGATCGCCACGGTCTGCTCGGGTACGAATTTCACCCATAAGGTCGTCAATCTGGCCATGCGTAGGCTTGACGATAATCTCCGGATCCACCAGACCTGTCGGACGAATGATTTGTTCGACGACGCCGTGAGCCCGTTCGGTCTCGTAAGAACCGGGCGTGGCGGACAGGTAGACAGTCTGGCCGATCCGCTGGGTGAACTCGTCGAACTTGAGAGGACGGTTGTCCATCGCGCTGGGCAGTCGGAAACCATGTTCTACCAATGTCCGCTTGCGGCTCATGTCCCCCTCATACATGCCACCAATCTGTGGGACGGTCACGTGGGACTCATCAATGACAAGCACAAAATCTTCAGGAAAATAGTCGAGTAGACAGTTCGGAGCCGAGCCGGGTGCGCGACCGTCAATGTGGCGCGAGTAGTTCTCGATACCAGCGCAAGCTCCAACTTGCTGCATCATCTCGATGTCGTAGGTTGTGCGCATTCGTAGCCGCTGGGCTTCCAACAGTTTCCCGTCACGCTCTAGAACGGCCAGGCGCTCCTCGAGCTCCTGCTGAATGGACGCGATGGCCCGCTCCATACGTTCCGGGCCGGCGACATAGTGGGTAGCCGGGAACACGTAGACCTGCTCATCCTCGCTGATGACCTCTCCCGTAAGCGGATGCATCGTCGTGAGGGCCTCAATTTCGTCGCCGAAAAACTCGACACGCAACGCATTCTCCTCATAAACCGGGAAGATCTCGAGGGTGTCCCCGCGCACCCGGAAGGTGCCGCGCTCCCCCGATATGTCGTTACGGACGTACTGGTTGGTGACGAGGTCGCGCAGCAACTCATCGCGATCCCACTCCTGGCCGACCTCCAGTGGAATCATCCGATCTACGTATTCCTGAGGCGTACCCAGACCATAGATGGCCGAGACGGTTCCCACCACAATGACGTCGCGACGGGTGAGCAGCGAGTTCGTCGCAGAGTGACGTAACCTCTCAACTTCCTCGTTGAGGCTGGAATCTTTCTCGATATAGGTATCCGTCTGCGGGATATACGCCTCAGGCTGGTAATAATCGTAGTAAGAAACGAAGTACTCGACGGCATTGTCCGGAAAGAACGTACGTAATTCCTGGGCAAACTGGGCGGCCAGCGTCTTGTTGGGTTGCATGACGAGCATCGGGCGCTGCAGCTTCTCCGCCAGCCACGCCACAGTGGCCGTTTTGCCAGTACCGGTGGCACCGAGCAGAACGACGTCCTGTTCGCCACTGCTAACCCTCTTCTCTAACTCCGCGATGGCCTGTGGCTGGTCACCAGAAGGCTGAAACTCACTGACGACGTGAAACGGGGCAACGCGGCGAGTGATGTCAGAAACAGGACGCATAGTTCCACCCTAGTTCACAGCACCCGTGATGGGATTCGCTGAAAGCATGCGACCGGGTTCGGGACGTCAGATCTGAAAGCCTGCATCTCCGGTCCCGATGAGCCTCGCTGGATGACCCTCTCCCTCGTATCGTGGAATCATCCTGCTGGCAATGAAGCGTTTCAGTGGGAGAAGTTATAAGGAGGAAATCGTATCCACCGTTTGGCGTCATGCGGATAATCTTGTGGGCACCCGTGGACGGAACCCCACCAGCAGCAGCTCCCGTCGCAGCATCCGACTGTGGCGCCATAATTGTGTTTTGGTCAGGTTTGGGAGCCTCCGTCGGCTTAGGGGTAACACTCGGCTTAGGAGCCACCGTCGGCTCCGGGCGAGAGGATTGAGGCCCAAGATTCAAGGACGAATCGATGTCATCCATGGGCTTTCCAGCTTGATAGAAACCAGCAAATGCATCGACAGCCTGGCTATTCAGCTTGACATTGGTTCCCGCAATCTGAGCTACATCGTTTTGGCCCTGCGTAATAGAGCCGGTCATATCAACGAAAGTTATACGGCCATAGTCAACCAATTTCCCGGCCATAGTCTTGGACGTCACAGCCATAATCACATGATCATCGCCATTGTTAACGACAATCTCAGGGTTAGAGAGAGTGAGATCCATTCTTCCGTCAACACCGGTAAAATGAACAGAACCGGAGTACTGCACATCAGCCTTCTGCGCAGTGGAACTCAAACTGCTTTCGCTCGCCGGGAATGAAAATGTTTTGTCATCCCAACTTGCGCCGCTACTCGTGGACCATGATCCATGCATCATCACTTTTAGAACATTCAAAAAATGAGAATTTCCAGTGCATTGCACCCGATGCAACCTGCCGTTGACTCTGGTCTGCATCAGGTTGATCAGCCCAAGCTGGCCCGGTACTCATGCCTACACTGGCAGCCACCGCAGCCACAGCCGCAAGCCGAACTACACCAGTAGCACGGCTAACAATACTCACCATCGCGTCTACTCCCTTCTGAGGAGCGGGGGTGGGAAACCTATATTCCCCAAGGTTCCTCCGCAATCCACGACGGATGTTCCTTTCCACTCATCCTCTTGGTGTTCCGGCTTCCAGATGAATTAACACATCCAGGTCACGGTTGCGGGACAGCGCCGGAATACTCACCGGCTTCCCCAAGGGGACAAGCGCTCAGCATCAGCTGATGGCGTAACTATAACATGGCATATATTCATCACATCGGCCCCTGAACCACTGACCATTTCCCCTCAGCCAAAGCGTTAAGCAAAGAAGTGCCCCCTGGATCGCGTACTCTTCCCGGACATTCCTAGGAGATATTTTGCATCAAACTAGATCGATTGATGAACGTTAGTGCATGCAAATATTTCTCATCTTCCATATTCCGAGGCTTTTGTTCTCATGTAGCAGTTATCATACATGTTCGTGGAAATATGGACGCCCTTTATTCACCTTCGCTACCACATAGCCCCAGTAAAACCGCCTGACGAAGAACAATCACGTTTCTTCCTCATCGCCGATCAAGGGCGGAGAGCTTCCACAATCCGTGACCACACCCGATCGATCTGCTCGGGCAGATCCTCCAGCGGAACGCTGGTATCGATAATGACATCGGCAACCGCCAGACGCTCCTCACGAGAAGCCTGAGCGCGAATCCTCGCCCACGCATCAGCCTGACTGCACCCATCCCTCTCGACAACCCGACGTACCTGCTCAGCCGGATCGACATCGGTCACCATCACGACATCGAACTCGTCGGCACGCCCAGTTTCGACGAGCAGCGGGATGTCATGGACAACGACCACGAGTCCATCGGCGGCCCGGGCTTCCTCGTCGACCCGGTGGGCAGCTTCTTCTACCAGCGGATGAATAATGGCTTCAAGACGGCGACGCGCCTGCAAATCAGCAAACACGATCGACCCCAGAGCCGATCGATTAAGAGAACCATCAGCAACAAGAACCTCACGCCCAAAGGCCTCAACGACCCGAGCAAGCCCCTGCGTCCCCACCGCAACGACATCCCGGGAGAGCCGGTCATAATCGATAATGACAGCTCCACGCTCACCCAGCATCTGCGACACCGTCGACTTACCACTGGCAATACCACCAGTCAGACCCACCCGAACAACACCAGCGGTCCCGGCGACCCAACCAGCTCGCGCAATATCCCGCGCCGTCGTCTCATCACCTATCACCGTGCGCCTCACATCCCGTCTCCCCGGGCACCCTGCCAATTATCGACGCAGATGCTTCACAACCCTGCCGCGATCCAACACAACAGTCTCACCACCACAATCGCATTCATGACTAATCTCCACCACAGTGACCCCAGGCAAACACCGCGCCAAATTCACACGAATCTCAGCTGCCAAATCAGGATCTATAGACGCAGTAAACTCATCAAGAATAAGGACCCTCGGCCGCTGCAGAATCACCCTGGCTACTGTTAACCGCTGAGCCTGACCCCCCCGAAAGCCTCGTACCAGCCGGCCCAACAACGGTACGCAATCCAGCCTCCATACCACGCACCTCATCAGCTAAACCAACCTCACCAAGAACACGCCACAACTCACCATCACCAGCAGCAGGCGCTACCAACCTCAAATTGTCAGCAATAGAAGCATTCAACAACTCCACCCGCTGCGAAACCACCCCAACACACCTACGCAACGAATCAAGAGTGAACGACGACACCGGCTCACCATCCACCAGAACCTGCCCAACATCCGGATCATGATGACGCAACAACAAATTCACCAACGTCGTCTTGCCTGAACCCGACGCCCCCGTCACAACGACATGCCCCCAGCCGGAACACCCAAAGTGACATCCTCAAGCACCGCAGGCAACGGCACACCATCCGCGTCACGATAACAAAAACTCACACCCCGCCACTCCAGCGCCGGAGCCTGATCCAAACACAATTCCTCCGGCCCATCAACAACTTCCACCGGTGAATAACTCAGACACCACAAACGCCTCGCAGCTGCCAACGAATGATCAAGATACCCGACAGCATCCTCCACACCCCTCAACAACCCTTAAACCCGCAACCACCAAAACACACACCCCAACACCATCCACACCACCACTCACACCCACAACAGACACCCAAGCGACGATCCCCAACGTGGCGGCCACACAGGAGGCCCGACGCATGGCGGCATAACGGCGGGCTTTGGCGGACCCAGCAGCAATGTCCGCATCGAGACGAGCCATCTGCATAGTCCGGTCGGACTGACGGCCATACCCGACGATCTCCGCGGCACCGAAGACCGAGTCGGTGATGTGAGCAGCCAGTTCGCGTCTCACCCCAAGCATCTCGTGGGTGGCATCCAGACTGGCACGTGTCCCGATGACCAGCAGGGCCACGATGAGGACGACGAGGATAACGGCTGGAATGGCTGCCACAAACCACCCGTATAGGACTCCCCCCGTAACCACAGCGACAAGCGGGGCCACGATGGCTGCCACCACGGGAGCGAAGGTGTGAGCATAGACCACCTCGATGCGATCGACATCGCGAGTAAGACTGGCCAGCACATCGCCAGTACGCGAGTGCGAAACAACTGCCGGAGCCTTGGGCCACAGCTGGGAGAAAGCGTAGGTGCGCAATATCTCCAGGGCTTTGAAAGCCACATAGTGCCCGCTGAACTGCTCCAGATAGTAGGTGAGGGCCTGTACAGCTGCCAGCCCGACAACCCATCCCAACCACGCCCACGCCGACCAGCCAGCGGTAACAACAGCGACCATTCCCCCGGCGGCCATCGCGAACAGGCCGATGTCGGCTAGCAGGTGAACAACCCTCATGAGGGCCGAAAAGTACAGCGGTGGATGCACCGGACGGGTGATATTGGTGAGCCACCTCACGACTTGGCAGGTCGATGGTTCAGTCATGCCCAGTCCTCCGTCTCAGTTCGGTCATCCTCGATGGAATCGACATCGTCAGCCGGTGAGAGCGTGCCTGCGCTGACCCGCTGGACGTCGTGGGCCAGTCTCAACAACCGGCGACGATGAGTCACCATCACGATGGTGGTGTTGTCACCAATCTGCGAGATAGCGTCGATAATGCGGCGCTCGGAATCAACATCGACGTGAGACGTCGGCTCATCAAGCAGCAGGATGTTACGTCCTGACAGGAAAGCCCTGGCTAACGAGATCCGTTGAGCCTGCCCGCCCGACATCAATCTTCCTTGCTCCCCCACATCGGAGTCCAGACCCTTCGGCATCGCCTCAACGTCGTCGGCCACGCCAGCTCGTCGTAATGCATCCCACATCTGCTCACGTGTGGCGTTCGGGTTCGCGATCGCAAGGTTGTCTGCCACGGTGCCCGCAAAGAGCCAGGTGCGCTGGTTCACCGAGGCACTAATACTCCTGATTTCCCCCGGTGCAGCTGTTAAGGCGTCGAGACCACCGACATAGACCTCCCCGCTCTTAGGAGGCAGAGTCCCGCTAAGGACAGAAAGCAACGTCGACTTGCCAGCCCCAGAACGGCCAATGATGGCGGTACGACCACCGTGGGTAATATCGAGGCTGACCCCGTGCAGGACCTCGGTTTCACCGTATCCGACGCTGACGTTACGCAGCCGAATAGTTCCGTCCTCTGGCACAGGGACATGAGCTGACCGCTGAGGTGTCGGCGTCGAGGATGCGGAATCCGAAGTCATTAGCGCTGACGGAGCCGCGTCGAACCACTTCCTCAGCGCCTTCTGGGAGGCGATACCCCCCATACCTACGTAGAAGAAAGCAGCGACCTGGTGCAGCGGTTCCAGCAGCAGCACCGACAGCAGCACGATGGTAATCGCCGAAGTCGCCGGAATATCGCCACCCTGCCACCTCGTCATGGCCAAACCCGCAGCCATAGCGATGAAAAGCAGGGAGAACAGACCATCAACGACAACAATGACAATCTGATTGCCAGCCAATAGCTTCATGATGGTCCCGCGGTTAGTCTCACCTCGTCGACGCAGATCGTCCTCCACTCGCTGTCCCGCACCCAGCATTCGGATGAGGACGAGATTTGACAGAGCATCCAAGTAGCGAGCAATAAGGCGGGCACGCTCACGACGAGAATCTGACGATCGCTTGCGAAACAGCTTGACGAATCCACCAATCAGCGTCGGAATGAGGGGGCAGGCTAGTAACACGACCAGGCCGGTGAGCCAGTCCAAACCGACGAGAATGACCAGACGCACCAACACCGGAGTGGCCAGGGCGGCAAGGATGTCAGGAAGAAAAACTTGACGATACTCACTGACCCGCTCAGCATTATCGGTAGCTAAGGTGATGACTCGTTCCCCCTCGTCTGCGGCAGGCGGGCCAGTGAGGGATCGACGGTAAAGAACATCGAGAACCTTGGGGTGCAGAGCTGCCTCCTCAGCACGGGCATGACGGCCCGACATCGACACCGCAGCCCCAGCCGCAACAGCCGCCACCACCCCACCGATGCTCATCGCCCAATACCAGCCAGGAGCCGGCGCGAAATCCTCGAAACGACCACCGATAATTTGGCCTACTGCGACGAGGAAAAGACACGTAGCGACGACCTCCACAATATGAACGGCAGCCACACGTCGGGCTCGCAAACCCGACTGTGGCGACATCACCGATACTGAACCCGACATGGCTTCCTTCGCTCATCGTGGCTGGCGGTTCGGGCGCGTCTCGGCAGGATAACGAGCTCCCCTCCCGGCAAGGTGACGACCTCGATGGGCCATCGATACACCGTGGTGAGATTATCCTCGGTGAGCACCTCCTCAGCTGGCCCCACGGCCAGTATTTTTCCTCCGGACAACAAAGCGATCCGGTCGCAGCACGCTGCCGCCAACGCCACGTCGTGCATGACGGCAACGACCGCGCACCCCGCATCGGCCAATTCGTGACAGATCGCCATAGTGCGTTCCTGATGACAGATATCGAGGGCAGCAGTCGGCTCATCAAGGAAAACGCAGGGTGCCTGCTGGGCAAGCACCCTGGCCAACGTCACCCGGGCGCGTTCGCCACCTGACAGACGCGTCACCTCTCGATCGACAAGGTCAGTGACCTCGGTACGTTCCATTGCCCTATCGACGATAACGGCGTCGTCAGGGCCGCGTGGATGTGGGGATCGTCCCATCATGACAATGTCATGAACGAGATAGGAGAAGGGGAACTCGCTGAACTGGGGCATCACTGAGCGACGCAGCGCCAGCTGGGGACGAGAAAGCTGTTGAAGAGGCGCTCCGTCGAGTTCAACCGTTCCCTGCCAACCCTCAAGGTCACCACAGAGCACGCTCAGTAGGGTGGATTTGCCCGCGCCATTCGGCCCCAGCAAACCGACGAATTCACCTGCTTGGACGTCGAGGTTGATCCCGTCGAGGATCCTTCGCTCCCCGTAACAAAAGGTCACGTCCCGCGCACGGATCATCACAGGGCTTTCTCACCACCCATGCCTCGTCTCAACAATATGAAGAAAGTAGGACCGCCAACGATGGCAGTAAAGATGTCAATGGGCAGATCGGCGTAGGGCACCACAGTTCGAGCAGCGATGTCGGACAGTGTGACCAACAGACAACCTCCCAACAAAGCGGACGGGATGAGCCATTTGTTGGCTGGCCCGATGAGCAGCCTCAAAACATGCGGCACTATGAGCCCCACAAATGTGATGACTCCGGCATAAGCCACCGCCGCCGAAGTAAGCAGTGCTGTCAAAGCTATCGATGACAACCGTAACCGATTGACGTTGACTCCCAAGTGCCCTGCAGCCCTCTCGCCCAAGGCCAGAGTGTCGAGCTTGCCAGCGATAAGGATGGCCCAGACAATCCCGACGCTGGCTACCGTCCCGACCGTTGCCACGTGACTCCAGGTTGTCCCGCTCAGGGAGCCCATCTGCCAGAAGACAATTTGATCCCGGGCAGTAGTCGGCGCAACATAAGTGGATATTGAGGTGATAGCCGAACACACAGCCGTCACCACGATACCAGTCAGAACCAGGGTCGTCGACTCAGCTCGTCGTCCGGACCGCGCCATAATGTAGACCGAACTGGCCGCAAGCAGTCCGGATACAAATGCCGCTGCCGGCACCCCGAACCCGAACAAAAAATTGGGGGCGACCACAATCATGATCGATGCCCCCACAGCCGCCCCCGATGACACGCCAATGACACCGGGTTCAGCGAGCGGATTGGAAAACAGCGCCTGCATGACGGCTCCAGCCACAGCAAGACTAGCCCCCACTAGCAGGCCAAGAACAATGCGCGGGAAGCGGATCTGCCACAACACCGACTCGGCCATGGCGTCAGTGGCCGACCCCCCGAAAACGATTTTGATGACGTCGGCGGCCTCGACGCGGTACTGACCAACCATCGCTGACAACAGCACTAAACCACACACGATAATGACAAGGCAGATGGTGGAGATAACGCGAACCCGAGTCCTTCGCTCAATCCCAGAACGCTGGACAACCGGCTGTGACAGGGCGCTCATTTGACTCCATACAAAGCCTTGGCCACAGCGGTCAAGACCTCCCCGGTTTGGGGCCCGAAAGACAACGAGATTCCATCAGGAATGGAAATAACCCGTTGCTTGCGCCCTGCGGTGGTGTTAGCGACGCCAGCTCTGGCCAGCAGTCCCTTCATCCCCCCGGTGGAAGCAAGCCCATCCCTCATGACGAAGATCGCATCCGGGTTGATGGAGACCAGGGATTCGGCATTGGCAGGTACGAGAGTCTTTATACCTTTGTCAGAGGCGACGTCATCGGCACCCACTCCCTGGATGAGCTCGCTGGCCCCGTTTTCAGAACCAAGAATGAAGAAAATGCCAGCATTTCCGCGAACGTAGAGGAAAGCGACTCGCATCGGCTTGGCAGGTTTCCATGCTGCTATCTGCTTTTTGGCCTGGTTGATCTGTTCTTGGGTACGTTTCACCAGGGCTTCGCCGGCATCAGGCTTCCCGACGGCATTGGCAATAGTGCGAATAAGCTGAGGAGTGGAGCCGACACTGCGGTGGGGATCTACGAGCACCACCGGAATCCCGGATTTACGTAGCTGATCGAGGGCCTCCTTCGGGCCCACGCTGCGGTCGGCGATGATGACCGACGGTTTCAGACCTGCGACGGCCTCGACGTTAAGAACGTGTCCGTTTTCTGTCACCACGGGGCGGTCATGCAACTGCTTTTCAGTGGAGGAAACAGTGCGCCCGACGATCTTGTCGCCCAATCCAAGTCCAATGAGGGTGCGTGACAAGGTGCCGTAGAGGTCGAGAGCGAGAATTCTCGAGGTGCTTTTGATCGTCACCTTGTTCCCCTCGACGTCAGTGACGGTCACTGGAAGTTTTTGGGCAGACGACCCCTCGACTGGTTTCGGATCAGGTAGTTCTGGCACTTCCGTGAGACCGCGTAGGGTGTGCGGGTCAGGCAAATCCCGCGCTGCCTGTGAAGTGGCTGATGCCGCCCTCGTCGACGATGTCGTGACGGACGGTACCGGCGTGGAGGATGTGGCGGGACCTTGGGAGGCCGAGGAGGAATGACCACAGCCGGCCACCAACATGGTCAGAGCCAAGCCGACTTCGGCAACTCGACGGTACATCCGGATCATAGTTCTCAACTTTCGAAACTCGTTTTCGGGAATGTGGCAGGGATGGGGACGAGTGCCCCCATCCCTGCCGGCACTTTGTCTGCGTGCGAAGTGACGGCGTTCGACGAGCGGATCAGATCCGGGCAGCGTAACGACGGCAGACGACCACCGTCGAGACCACGACAGTGAGGGCGAGCCCTCCGACGATGCCGAGATCGATGTCGTCACTGGAGGGGCCCTCAGCACCGGTAACGGGCAGTCCCCGTCCCGCCGCCTTTCCGGAGTCGTCACCGATGACCTTTCCGGTGACAGCGTCAACAGTGACGTTGTGGCAGACCTTCTCCGCTGACAAGGTGAGGTTGGTCGACAACGGGTTCATCGGCTCACCGGCCCTGTAAAAACCGGCAAAAGCCTTGGTACCAGTCGCGGTCAGCTTGACCGGCGAACCTTGAATGGCGGTGTTACCGGAGACCGATACCCTGAAAGTGGCAAAGTCAACGCGACCATAGTTGGTTTTCTTTCCATCCATCGAAGAGGACTTGACGTCAAGATAGAGGTGACCAGTCGAGCCCTTGATCTGTAGGGAAGGCTCAGCCAACGTCATGTCCAGGATGCCGTGATGGCCAGTCATGTGAACCGAGCCGGAGTACTTAAGAGATCCAGACTTGGTAGCGGGATCGAATGAGCCGCTGGTGAGAGGGAAAGTGAAGGCCGAACCGTTCCAGTTGGCGCCGCCCGAAAGCTTCCACGAGCCATTGGCAATAGGACCACGCAGGTAACTGGTGAAGGATGTTCGGATACCCCAGGTCAGCGAACCCGAGGTCACCTTGGACGCGCCGATTGTGCAGACCTGTTTGGTCATGGTGCGATGGGCGGCCGGAGTCTGGGACCTGTGTCCTGCCGTCTTCTTCTGTGTTGTCGTGCTCTGCTTGTTCGGGCCGGCCTGCTTACTGGGCTTAGCCTGCTTCGATGGGGCAGCTTGCTTACTCGGCTGCTTCGACGGGGCAACTGGGGTCGTCGGCCCTGTAGGAGCCGGTGTAGCCTCCCGATAGGTCACCGGAGTACGGGTATCGTCAGAGTGATCTGTCTTACCAACTCCATGAGCCTTCGTGGTGAGGACGACGAAATCCTTGCCTTGTTCAAAGGTAGGGGCTTTCATCGTGATGGTAAAAGACCCATCGTTATTCATCGGCCTACCTTGAGCAAACCGGGAGCCAATAGCTTTTTGACTCGGGGTATAGACCCAGATTGTCGATGGGGACTCCGTCGTGTCCTTGCTCGGGTCATAGCCGTAGAACTTGTCCGAATTGCCATAGAACTCGGTCACCGAGGCCGGTGCCACAGCAACGTAGACACCGAAGCCGGTAGTCGAGAATCCCTTCCCACTGATGGTGATATCACCTCCCTCCCGACCTACTGGTATCACGGTTACCGTCGGACCAGCTGCCCATGCCGCCGGAGTGATCAACACCCCGGCAAGGGCCAAGATGGCCCCGAGCACGCTGGCGACGATTTTGCGCATGGCCGATGTGGTCATGAGACGTCCCCTTCGGTTGTGAATACGGCCCACCTTGGGCCACCTATAAGGTTAGCCTTGCCTAATTCGTGCGCGCAAGCATGAAACCGCGCCCCATAATCGGCCTCCTGACACCGAGGAACATCGAGCTGGCAAAAGGAAGGACCGTTCGCCTCCAAGCAGCCCAAGAAACACAAACGAGGGGCTCCGCCCTAATGGCGGAGCCCCTCGAAGTTTCGACGAAAAGTAGAATCAGTTATGGGTCAACTTGTCACGAAGAGCCTGCAGAGCCTCGTCGGACGCCAGCGAGCCCTCAGCCGGGCCACTGGTGTAGGACGACTGGGCGCCACCATCGGTAAGAGCGGCTTCCTGGTCGGCCTGCTCGGCCTCGATGACCTGCTTACGGTGAGCCTCCCAGCGAGCCTGAGCCTCGGCGTACTGCTGCTCCCACGCGATGCGCTGCTCGTCGTAACCCGGCTTCCACTCATTGGTCTCCGGATCAAAGCCCTCGGGGTAGATGTAGTTACCGTCCTCATCATAGGAGGCAGCCATCCCGTACAGCGACGGATCGAACTCGTCAGACTCCACGTCGATACCCTCGTTGGCCTGCTTAAGGGACAACGAAATGCGGCGACGGTCGAGGTCGATGTCGATGATCTTGACCATGACATCGTCGTTGACGCTAACGACCTGCTCAGGGATTTCGACGTGGCGCTCGGCCAGCTCGGACACGTGGACCAGACCCTCAATGCCGTCCTCGACGCGGACGAAAGCGCCGAACGGAACGAGCTTGGTGACCTTGCCAGGAACAATCTGACCAATCTGATGCAGACGGGCGAACGCCTGCCACGGATCCTCCTGGGTCGCCTTGAGAGACAGCGAGACGCGCTCACGATCCATGTCGACGTCCAGCACCTCGACAGTGACAGGCCGACCAACCTCGACGACCTCGCTCGGGTGGTCGATATGCTTCCAGGACAGCTCGGAGACATGGACTAAGCCATCCACACCGCCCAGGTCAACAAAGGCACCGAAGTTGACGATCGAGGAGACAACGCCCTTGCGGATCTGACCCTTCTGCAGCTGATGCAGGAAGTTCTGACGAACCTCAGACTGAGTCTGTTCGAGCCACGCACGACGCGACAGCACAACGTTGTTGCGGTTCTTGTCGAGCTCGATGATCTTGGCCTCGATCTCCTGACCCACGTAGGGCTGGAGGTCACGGACTCGGCGCATCTCAACGAGGGAGGCGGGAAGGAAGCCACGCAGGCCGATGTCGACAATAAGTCCACCCTTGACGACCTCGATGACGGTACCGGTGACGACGCCGTCTTCTTCCTTGATCTGCTCAATCGTGCCCCAGGCGCGCTCATACTGGGCACGCTTCTTGGACAGGATCAGACGACCCTCCTTGTCCTCCTTCTGCTGAACGAGGGCCTCGATCTCATCACCGACGTTGACGACCTCAAAAGGGTCCACGTCGTGCTTGATCGACAACTCTTTGGACGGGATGACACCCTCGGTCTTGTAACCGATGTCAAGGAGGACCTCGTCGCGGTCCACCTTAACGACGGTCCCAGAGACGATGTCGCCGTCATTGAAATACTTGATGGTGGCGTCCACAGCGGCCAGAAAGGCCTCCGGGCTACCAAGGTCGTCAACCGCCACGGATCCATCGGCGGTATTGACGGCATTCTGCTGGTCGGTGTCGACCGGGTTCGAGGTGGAGGCCTCAGTGGAGGAGGTCATGTAGTAGGACTCCGATTGATGTCATATGGCTTAAAACACGCCGCAGCCCCGACCGTGGGGTCGAGCACGATCTACTCCCGTCCGAGATCGCACAGACCACAACGCAGTAGCAAGCGTAATACCCGAAACCCCGAAGGGTCAACCAACCTCCGTTATCATTAACGAGCCTTGCCGTGCTCACCGTCAACACGGAAGTTGAGCACAATAGGAGGTCTATCATACAAGAGGATAGCCTACATCTGGATCCGTTCCCTCGGACCCCGTCCGCATTCGGGAAATCCATCCCGAGTCTGAACCCTCGCAAGCCCTGGAGGACATCACAGTTATGACCGATCGGTCTCCCCGACGCCAAGAACCTTCCACCGGGTCAACCCCGTCGAACAGTTCGACTACCCATACCGGCGACAGCGCACAGTCGGGCAGCCCGAAGTGGCGAATCATTGCGCTCGTGGTGGTCATTGCTCTCATCATCGCCGCTATCGCCGTGATCTTCATTCAGCGCAACAATGACAGCGACTCTGCTGGTGGAGCAGCATCATCAACCACCGCGACCACGACATCTAGCACGTCGGGCATTCCCGCCGCTTCAGCTGCGAAAAAAGGCCCAGTTCCAGCCGGCTGCATGAAAAACCCCAAGCCGATCGTGCCGGTGAAATATTCCATCGACGGGATGAAGGTGTCCGCGAAGGTACTATCCCGAGGCGTAGATGAGACTGGGGCCGCTGGGGCACCGCCAAAGAATGATCCCTCGTCAATGGCTTGGTTTAACCAAGGCCCGAAGATCGGTTCCGACAAGGGGAACGCTGTGCTGACCACGCATACCTACCACAAGGGTGGGGCTCTTGGTAACCGCCTCTACGACAAAAACAACGGCATTAAGAAAGGCGACATTATCCGCCTGACTGACAAGGCGGGGCAGACCGTGTGTTACCGCTACGATCACGACACTAAGGTCATGGTCAAGGACTACAACCCTAATTCAAATATTCTTTACGACAACAATGGTCCGGCCCAGGCCGCCATTGTGATCTGCTGGGATTACGTCAAGAAAACTGGAGAATTTGACTCCCGCGTCATCTTCTACGCATATCCAGTCGCCTGATTTTTATCAGCTCCATAATTTCATCTAAGGCCACCCTGAGGCGAGCGTGCACATTCGGCCACTTCTATTCTGAAGCTTATAAACCGTAGTGCGCGCTCGCCCCTTCCATCCTCGCTCCTCACAGATCTTCTAGAGGCCCTTGGAGAAAGCAAGGTCAGCCAAGATCCGCTCGACCTCGCCGCAGTAGCTCCTGATGCATCCCACTACCTGCTCACTCCTAGCGTCCTCGTCCGCGCCGGATCCACCTCCGACGTCGCTGCAGCCATGGCGGCTGCCAAACGCCACAAGGTGGCTGTCAATTTCCGCTCCGGCGGAACGAGTCTGTCCGGGCAGGGCTTGACGAACGGTGTCATGGTCGACACCCGACGATCCTTCCGCGGCATTGAGGTGCTCGACGGCGGCCGCAAGGTTCGCGTCCAGCCTGGGGCGACGATCGTCGCCGTCAATTCCGTCCTTGCCAGGTACGGACGCAAACTCGGCCCCGACCCGGCGTCGTCAGTGGCATGCACCCTCGGCGGAGTGCTGGCCGACAACTCCTCAGGTATGAGTTGCGGCACCGTCGCCAATTCTTACCGCACCCTCGACTCCATGGTCTTCGTGTTGGCATCAGGCACCGTCATTGACACCGCTGACCCACAATGTGAGGACAAACTGGCCCATGACGAGTCCGAACTCATCGAGACACTCATGGCACTACGAGACCAATGCCGAGAGCAAGCCCGTGCCGACGAAATCACTTTCCAATTCTCGCGCAAGAACACGATGGGTTATGGGCTCAACGCCTTCCTCGACTACGACACTCCAGCGCAGATCCTCTCCCACCTCATGATCGGTTCGGAGGGAACCCTTGGATTCATCTCCTCGGCCGTTATGAACACCGTGATCATGCCAAACCTGGCCACTGCCTTGCTCCACTTCCCCACTCTTGACGCTGCCACCAAGGCACTACCAGCTTTAGTGAAATCCGGGGTGACCGTCACTGAGCTGATGGATTCCTCGTCCCTCCAGTTGTGTCGCGATGACCCGGCCAACGGTCACATCATCCCACCAGCTCCCGGGAGCGGAGATGCCGCTCTTCTCGTCGAGTACCACTGCCCAGATCAAAAATCACGAGATGAGGCTGTCGCAGCTGGCAACTCCGTCATCTCCAAGCTGGATCTGGTCAATAAGCCCACGTTCACCGACGACCCCGCTGTGCGTGGCCCAATCTGGACCCTGCGCAATGGCCTTTATGCCAAGGTCGCCGGCACACGGCGGCCGGGCCAGACAGCCCTGCTAGAGGACATCGCCGTTCCCGTCGAAAACCTCGCCGCGGTGTGCGAAGACCTGCAGCAACTTTTCAGCGAACACAATTACCCAGAGTCGATCATCTTCGGCCATGCCAAGGATGGGAACATTCACTTCCTCGTCGTCGAAGACTTCCGCGACAAAGCAGGCTTGGATCGCTACGAAAAATTCACCGAGGACATGGTGACCCTTGTCCTCAATACCCACGGCACCCTCAAGGCCGAGCATGGCACCGGACGCATCATGGCGCCCTTCGTCGCACGTCAATACGGGCCTGACCTTTACCGAATCATGCGTCAGGTCAAAAAATCAGTGGACCCGGCAGGAGTGCTCAACCGCGGCACCATCATCACCGACGACCCGAAATTGCACCTCAAGGAGGTCAAGCTCACCCCAACTGTCCAGGATGAGGTCGATCGGTGTGTCGAATGTGGGTACTGCGAACCGGTCTGCCCGTCACGGGATCTCACATTGACGCCTCGCCAGCGGATCGTCATGCAACGCGCCATCGCTCAAGCACGAGCTGACGGGGATGAAGAGCTCGCAACCGACCTTGAAAAGCGTGCGACCTACCCGGTAGTGCAGACCTGTGCCGTTGACGGCATGTGCCAAACCAACTGTCCTGTACACATCAATACCGGCGATCTGGTACGGCGGCTCCGAGCCGAACATAACCCAGCAGCCTGGCAGGCCACCTGGGATCTCGCGGCTAAGGGGTGGGGGCCCTTCGTCACGGCAGCAAGCGCCGGGATGTCAGCGATCAAACCTGTTCCCGCAGCAGCAACCAATGTCCTCACCGGAGCTGCCCGTGCCGTCTTGGGAGCCGACCGTATCCCGCAAGTTTCCGATGAGTTGCCTGGTGGTGGTAAACGACGCAGCTCCGGTCACCGCAGCGCCCCGCATGGACGCCCCGAGGTGGTGTACCTGCCGGCCTGTGTTAACACCATGTTCGGTGGCGTCATGCCGGGCAAGAAGACAACCGAGTTTGCGATAATTTCTCTGCTCACCGCGGCTGGGATCGGGGTGACTGTTCCTGAGGGGATCAACTCGCTGTGCTGCGGCACCCCGTGGAAATCCAAGGGGATGACACAGGGGTACGCGACGATGCGTCGTCGTGTGGTTGACATCATGCGCCAAGCTACCCGAGACGGTGATCTCCGACGCGGTGAGTTGTTCGGAAGGCTTCGTCCACGAGCTCGAGTATGAGGGTGTCAAGGACATTCGAGTAGTCGATGCTGTCCAGTACGTCGCCGACGAGGTTCTGCCTATCATGTCGGGGCTACCCAAGGTCGCGTCAGCGGCACTCCACCCAACATGCTCGTCAACCCGGATGGGCTGGAACGACTCGTTGCAGCGCTGTGCCGAAGCGGTGGCAGACGAAGTCGTCGTGGCCGACGCCTGGGGCTGCTGCGGGTTCGCCGGGGACCGCGGCATGCTACATCCAGAACTCACCAAGTCAGCCACTCGCCGCGAGGCAACGGAGCTAGCAAAACGAGAATTCGACCTCTATCTGTCCGCCAACCGCACCTGCGAACTCGGCATGGAACGAGCTACGGGCAAGCCCTGGCGTCACGCCCTCTCGGTACTCGCCGAGCGCATGGTGGAGTATGCCCCAGCATGACCCCACGCATGAGAGCTTCTTCCGACGCTGCACGTCGGCTCCGTCATCCACCGGGTTCACAATGGCCACTTCAATCCCGCGTAGTTCGACGTGGAACGGCGGTCGAGGTATGAGGGGCGTCTCAGGTGCCCCCATTCCGAATCCGGCTGGTTGGGAGTGGTATCAGTGCGCAGCATCGAACCAGGACCGTCCGACCCCAATTGACACCGTTAACGGGACCGATAGGTCCATGGCGTGTCCCATAGCGTTGGTAACGATCTCGCGAACCCTCTCCTCTTCACCCTTGGCAACCTCAAGGATAAGTTCATCATGAACCTGCAGCAAGACCCGGCTTGTCAAAGCTGCCTCAGCAAGTTTCTGGTCAGTGGCGAGCATGGCCAGTTTGATGAGGTCCGCTGCCGATCCCTGAATGGGAGCGTTGAGGGCGGCACGCTCAGCCATGTCTCGGCGCTGACGGTTTGTTGAGGTGAGGTCAGGAAGGTAACGACGACGTCCCAGGAGAGTCTCGGTGTATCCCTGACGACGCGCCTGGTCAACGACTTCTTCGAGATACTCATGTACCTTTCCGAACCGGCTGAAGTAGTCGGCCATGAGTTCTTTAGCCTCACCCACGCTGACCTTGAGCTGGTTAGATAACCCATAAGCGCTCAATCCATAGGCCAGTCCGTAGTTCATGGCCTTGATCTTGGAACGTTGCACCACGCTGACATCCTCGGGAGCAACGCCGAATACGTGTGATGCCGTCACAGTGTGGAAATCCTGACCCGACTGGAAGGCGTCAATGAGAGATTGGTCCCCAGATACGTGCGCCATAATCCGCATCTCGATCTGGGAGTAGTCAGCGCTCAGGAGGGATTCGTATCCCTCACCGACAACAAACCCTTCGCGGATGCGTCGTCCCTCTTCGGTACGCATCGGAATGTTTTGAAGGTTCGGGTCCTTGCTCGACAATCTTCCAGTCACGGCAACCGTCTGCATATACGTGGTGTGGACTCGGCCGTCATCACGGATCTCCTTGAGCAACCCATCAACGGTCTGACGCAACTTGATGGCGTCTCGGTGCTCGAGAAGATGGGCAAGGAAAGGATGCTCGGTCGTCTCGTACAACCCAGCCAGAGCGTCTGCGTCAGTCGTGTACCCGGACTTAGTACGCCGGGTCTTAGGCATATCGAGCTTGTCGAACAGCACTCCCTGCAACTGCTTAGGCGAGGACAGATTGATCTTCTCACCAGCTGCTTCCCACGCAGCCTCCTCGGCTCGTGTCACCCGCTCGTCGAACTCAGAGCGCAGCCCTTCAAAGATATCCGTATCGACGGCGATACCGGCGCGCTCCATGGAGATAAGGCACCTCTGTACCCCCATCTCGACATCATGCAGCAGCTCGGACCCGCCGCGCGCCTCGACCTCTTTTTCCATGACGTCGGCCAGCCTGGTGACGGCCACTGCTCTCTCCATCGACTCAGCAAAATGGTCTTCCCCAAAATCGAGCATGGCCTGGTCAGAATTATCCTCTACCTCACCCAAGGCGACGTTAAGGTGGGTACGTACCGCATCGTCAAACTTGTGGGCACGGCGATCTGGATGCAGCAAGTAGGAGGCAAGCTCCGTATCACAGGTCAGGCCCGCAACCTCCCAGCCGCGCTCGGCGAGAGCCTCCACCGGACCCTTGGCTGAATGCATGGCTTTAGGACGGTCTTTGTCAGCCAGCCAGGCGGCAAAAACGTCCTCGTCTTCAGGGCTCAACTCGGCGGCGTCGAACCACACTGCATTACCGTCGACGCCTCCCAGCGCGACAGCTTCCACATCTCCAGATCCACTTCCCCAACTACCAGTGACGTCGACGCCTATGCGACCTGCAGTTGTGGACAGCCAATCATTCAATGTCCCTGGTTCCAGGACCGTCCCTAAGATCTCGAGGGTGTCGTCGACGTCATCGACCCCATCGGCATCAGATTCGGTGGCCAGAGCACGAACGCGGTCCCACAGGGTGCGAAATTCCAGGGTGTCAAAGACCGCGCGAGTAGCCTTCGGGTCCCAGGGATGACGGGCAAGCTCGGCCAGGGTGACGTCAAGGTCAAGGTCACGAACCAAGGCATTGAGCTTGCGGTTGCGGATGACGTCGTCGAGGTGATCGCGGAAGGACTGTCCCGCCTTCCCCTTAACGGTGTTGGCCTGACGGATGAGGTTTTCCAGACCGTCATAAGCCGTCAGCCACTTCACCGCTGTCTTAGGGCCAACACCGGGAACCCCGAGCAGATGGTCGGCGCTCTCCCCCACCAAAGCTGCCAGCTCCGGGTACCGTGCCGGAGGCACCAGGTATTTCTCCTCAACGGCCTCCGGCGTCATGCGAGCAAGGTCTGAAACGCCCTTGCGTGGGTAAAGCACCGTCACCTGGTCGTTAACCAGCTGCATGGCGTCACGGTCCCCAGAAACCAGCAGCGTTTTGAATCCCTCTGTAGTCGCCCGGGTCGACAAAGTGGCAAGGATGTCGTCGGCCTCGTAGTTCTCCTTAGACAAGTGAACGATGTGAAGAGCATCGAGGACCTCTTTGATGAAGTCAATCTGACCGGGGAACTCTGGCGGAATAGCGGCACGACCGGCTTTGTACTCGGAGTACTCGGTGGTGCGGAAAGTGCCTCCGGCAAGATCCCATGCCACCGCGACGTGGGTGGGCTTCTCGTTACGCAGCAGGTTGATAAGCATCGCGACGAAGCCATGCACTGCATTAGTGTGCTGCCCCGTCGAGGTGGTGAAGTTCTCTACCGGCAGGGCGTAAAAAGCCCGGAAGGCCATCGAATGCCCGTCAAGGACCATGAGGATGGGCTGCGTCGTCTCGCTCATATCGTTGACTTTAGAGGACGCCACGGACAACGGGATACGACCAAGGTGGCGCACGGTGGCATGCTTCACCTGTGACGTATTCCGTTCCTGAACATCCGCTTCCCGACTGGCTGGCACAACTCGTCAGTCCTCTTGACGACAAGCTCGGCGTCAAAGTCCGAGAGATTTCACCTCACCGCTGCGTCGTCACCGCGCCGCTCGACGGCAATACCCAACCTATGGGCCTGTGGCACGGGGGCGGCTCGGGAGTCCTAGTGGAGACCGCCGGGTCGTTGGCAGCCATGGCCCACGCACGGACCTTCGAGCATTCAGCCGTGGGAACCGAACTGTCAGTCTCGCACCTGCGCCCGCCCCACGGCCATCAGATCATCGCTACCGCGACAGCCGTGCATCTCGGTAAACGCGCAACAACCCACATCGTCGAAATCGTCGACGATGAGGGCCGCATCTGTGCTATTGGAAGGATGACCTGTCAGGTCATCTAAAAAGACCAGCAGCCCGAGATCACTTCTCGCTCTCGGCGTGATCGATAACTCCTTGAGCGACCTCTCGCATTGACTTACGCAGATCCATGGCGGTCTTCTGGATCCACCGGAAGGCCTCTGGCTCAGTAAGGTCAAGGCTGGTCTGCAAAATACCCTTGGCCTGGTCGACAATCTTGCGCGACTCGAGGCGCTCCTCCAGATCCATGACCTCGTCCTCAACGCCGCGGATCTCGGCAAAACGGGCCATAGCAATCTCGATAGCCGGAATGACATCCGAAGCATCGAAAGGCTTGACGACGTAGGCCATCGCACCCGCTTCTTTGGCACGTTTGATGAGGTCACGCTGTGAGAAAGCGGTCAGCATGACGACAGCACAAATACGGTCTTCGGCAATCTTGTCGGCCGCAGTGATGCCGTCCATCTTGGGCATCTTGACGTCCATGACGATCAGGTCGGGCTCGAGCTCGTTGGCAAGACGGACAGCCTCCTCGCCGTCGCTAGCTTGGCCGACGATCTCGTAACCATGCTCCTCGAGCAGCTCGACGAGATCGAGACGGATAAGAGCCTCGTCCTCGGCGACTACGACACGTGGATGTTCCGCCTCCGCCCCCGAGTCAGAGGTTGACCGAGTGAGGTCCTGTGGCTTGCTCACGATGATTCCTTGCATGTCGAACGTTGACAACTCAGTTCAATCTTAGTGGTTATGAGGTCTTACCGCACATGCACATGTACCCGACTAGCGGATCTCCTCGTCTAGAGTGCCCGCCCAATCGACCCTCGTGAGCGGCGAATCGGCATCTGGGCGCAACTGTGGCACAATAGGCAAGCCGGCCCGAGTGGCGGAATGGTAGACGCGGCGCACTCAAAATGCGCTGTCCTTGCGGGCGTAGGGGTTCGACTCCCCTCTCGGGCACCGCCGGCTTATACCCGTGATCCCAGGGCTAGCCCCAGGATCGCTGCCAGTACTCCCGCAATCGCCATTCCCATACAGTGCAGCGCTCCCACACGCTTCCGGCACCCGTATGCAGCACGCGCTGTTTCGACAGAGGCTGTGCTGAAGGTCGTAAGCCCACCACAAAAGCCCGTTCCCAATGGCTCTTTGAGGTTCTGTGAAAATCCCAGATGGTTGAGAGCTGCCGCAGTAATGAGCCCCAACAACAGCGATCCCACCACATTGATAACTAGGGTTCCTAGCGGAACTGGAGCCGAGAACCGCGAGTTAATACGCGAGTCAAGCAGGAAACGCGCAACCGCCCCAAGACCACCAGCCAGGCAGACCCACAGCATCGTCATGACGATCTTTTACCCATGACACAACGCACCGCGGCGATCATGACCCATGCCAACAATGCACCTGCAACGACACTCGTCAAAAGATAGGCAATACCCCATAACCACTGCCCTGACATCACGCGTTGGCCGGTTTCCACCGTGAGGGCGGAATAAGTCGTAAATCCACCTAACAACCCGGTACCGATGCATAGCCGCACCGCTCGACGAACCCCTTGGTCAGGGCCAGCGTGGACGAGCAGCTCGAGCAAAGTCGCCAGTACGAAAACTCCGACAAGATTGATAACCAACGTCCCCCACGGAACACCGTCTGCCCGGGGCGGCCACGCATGAGCAATGACGGAGCGTATGAGAGTACCTAGGCATCCCCCCAGAAATACCAACCCCACCAACACAGGACGACGATCGAGGAATCTCGATCTCATTGCCATGGTGAGGAATCCTTCCACTCGACGATAGCGGTCAGCACCAGGCGTACCAGACGATGCTGATGATGGGATTCGACCATCTGGGAGGGGCACGATTGAGGTATTACGAGATCATTCATGCCCGATCTCCGTATGAGCCACGTATCTGCTCTATCACTAGGTCCAGCCGGGTCTCCTCGGAAACGCTAGGCCGCTTCAGGATGGGCCGTTCAGGAAAGCGACGACGTCCCTCACGGAATGAGGGACGTCGTAACGATCGAGGCATACCCGCGATCAGTCATCTTCCTTGATACGAAGGATGCGCAGATTGTTGGTCTTACCCGGAATATCCATCGGGGAACCGGACAACACGACGACGCGGTCACCGACCGGCACGAAACCCTTGTCGCGCAGGTACGCGTTAACCCAGCGGTACAGCTCCTCCGCATTCTTAAACACCGGGGTAACGACGGCGTGAGCACCCCAGACCCAGGCGAGGGTCTTGGTCGTGGTCTCATCAGAGGTGAAGACGATGAGCGGGGTGCTCGGACGCAGACGAGCGATGCGACGGGCGGTGTCACCGGACTTGGTAAAGGCCACGATGAACTTGGCCTCGGCGCGCTTAGCGATCTCAGCAGCTGCCTTCGACATGATGCCACTGGTGGTGTGCGGATCCCAGTCGATCTTGGCGATCTTGTCCAAGCCACGGGCCTCAGTAGACTCAACGATCTTGGCCATGGTGCGGACAGTCTCACCCGGGAAGTCACCAACGCTGGTCTCAGCGGACGTCATGACGCCGTCGGCGCCGTCAAGGATGGCGTTGGCGACGTCGGCGGCCTCAGCGCGGGTCGGACGGGGAGCGTGGATCATCGACTCGAGCATCTGGGTGGCCACGATGACGGGCTTAGCCTGTAAACGAGCCTTCTCGATGATCTGCTTTTGGATCAGCGGAACCTCCTCGAGCGGGCACTCGACGGCCATATCGCCACGGGCAACCATGACGGCGTCAAAGACGTCAATAATCTCGTCCAGGTTCTCGATAGCCTGCGGCTTCTCGAGCTTGGCTATAACGGGGACGGTACGTCCCTCCTCGCCCATAATCTCGTGAACACGGTCGATGTCAGAGCCGTGTCGGACGAAGGACAGAGCAACAAGGTCGATGCCAGCCTTGAGAGCCCAGCGCAGGTTCTCCTCGTCCTTTTCGGTGAGGGCGGGAATAGACACGGCAACACCGGGAAGGTTGATGCCCTTGTGGTCGCCGACCGGGCCAGCGACAGTACAGTGACAATTGACGTCGTTGCCACTCACAGAGTCAACCTGGAGGACGGTCTTGCCGTCGTCGATGAGGATGACGTCGCCGGGCTTGCAGTCCTGGGGTAGACCCTTGAAAGTGGTGGAGACGCGCTCCTGATTGCCCACAATGTCGTCAGTGGTGATAGTGAACTTGTCACCAATCTTGAGGTCGATCTTGCCGTTCGACTCTCCTTCGGCCTTCTCGAACAGGCCGGTACGGACCTTCGGGCCTTGGAGGTCGGCCAAGGCTGCCACGTTGAGACCAAGTTCTTTCGAGACCGAGCGAACCAGGTCAAGACGCTCCTGGTGCTCGGAGTAGTCGCCGTGGCTCATGTTGAGACGGGCAATATTCATGCCAGCCTCCATGAGCTCCTTCATGGCGTCATGGCTGGTCACAGCAGGCCCGAGGGTATTCACAATCTTAGCTCTACGCACGCTTACACGATACCGCTCAAGGCAACGCGAACCCGAGCCGGAATGCCAGTCACCGTCGGATGTACACTAGACGCTCACCTATAGCGCACAAATGACCACCACATACCGAGCGACTGCTCAGGCTTGCCTCACCGCATCGAGAGCATTCTGGAGATCCGCCGGAAGATCAGCATAAAACGTTACCCACTCGCCACTGCCCGGATGGGTGAAAGACAGCTCACCAGCGTGCAACCATTGCCTCTCCAAACCCAATTCCTTCGCAAGCGCGGGGTCGCAACCGTAGAGCGGGTCCCCACAGCAGGGGTGCTTGATCGCCGCCATGTGCACGCGAATCTGGTGAGTCCGACCGGTTTCAAGGTGTACTCTGAGCAAGGTCACATGCCGGAACGCCTCCACCGTCTCATAGTGGGTCACCGAGTGACGTCCCCCATCGACAATGGCCATCTTCCAATCATGACGGTGATCGCGGCCGATCGGAGCGTCGATAGTACCTGTGAAGGGATCAGGGTGGCCCTGCACCAGGGCGAGATAGACCTTGTCAACGGTGCGGTCCCGAAAAGCCTGCTTCAACAAGGTATAAGCGTGCTCGCTTTTGGCCACCACCATGAGTCCGGATGTACCGACGTCAAGACGCTGAACGATTCCTTGACGCTCCGGTGCACCACTTGTGGAAATTGCGAATCCAGCTGCCGCGAGATGCTCGACGACACTTGGCCCCTCCCATCCCAGGGACGGGTGGGCAGCAACCCCGGCAGGCTTGTCAACGACGACAATGTCCGAGTCGTCGTGGATGATCCGCATCCCCTCAACGATCTGCGGGGTAATGGACGGCGTCGCGACAGGATCACAGAGATCGACGTCAAGCATCTGACCGGTAGCTACCCGGACCGACGCCCGAGAGACCTGCTGGCCGTCCAAAAAGACCCCGCCGTCTTCAATAAGGCTGCTGATCCGGGATCGGGATACCCCACTCATGCGAGCAGCAGCGACATCGACCCGTTCCCCGTCAAGACCGTCGGGTACTAACAGGACGCTCACATCCCCTCCTACTCATCACATCTCATGAATGGTCATCTATCTCAACCTGCATCGTCCTCGTGGTGCCCGAACACAGCCACCACTACGACGAGTATGGCGGTGCTCGTGATGAATATGTCGGCAACGTTGAATACCGCGAAATGCGGCAGGCTCATGAAGTCGACAACATGGCCACGCAGTGGACCAGGGGCTCGGAAAATCCGATCGGTCAGATTGCCGCAGATCCCGGCAATGAGCATGCCGCAGGCAATAAGAGACCAGCGATGACGAGCGCGGGGCACCCCCCACACGCATACGGCAATAAGCATAGCGATCGCAAAAAGGCTAATCAGCACAGTGGCTGTCGAGCCCATCGAAAAAGCCGCCCCGGGATTACGGATCAGGCGCAGGGTGAAGAAACCACCGAACCAGCTCGGCGGGTCGTAAGGATCGAGACGGGCAACTGCCTCAGCTTTCGTCCATTGATCAAGTCCGTAGCCGAGCACACCTATGGCGACCATGACGACGCGCCAGCACTTCAGCTGCCCTCCTACCAACACGGTCGGGTTAATAAAACTCACCGACGCTCTTGGCGCTGCTTGCACTTGACGCACATGGTAGCCCGCGGGAACGCCTGCAGCCGAGCTTTTCCAATCGGCTCGCCGCAGGATTCGCAGGTTCCCCAGGTGCCCCCGTCGAGAAGTTGAAGGGCCAGCTTCGACTGGCCGTACACAGCGCGAGCGTTACGGGTGACGGAGATCTCCTGATCGCGCTCGAACTGAGAGGAACCGACGTCGATGGTATCCATTCCAGCACCGTCATTCCCCTGCTTCATGAGGTCAGCAAGATCATTCTCGGCTTTGGCAAGGGCCGTGCCCATCCTCTGAACATCGGATTCAAGGGTGTCGACGATTTCGCTGATCTCATCGGCGGTCCACGGCTCATCGCCGTCACGCACCGGCAGGGATGCGGCAATCGCTTCGACATCGTGGTCTGACATGGAACTCTCCGTCGTCATGCGGGGATTGTCCCCGGCTCCGTGGTGTGTGCCGTTCATATCATCACCTACATGGGGGTGCCATGAACTGTGGGTCGACATTACACCCATGGCACTCACTCGTCATCCTCGTGGGTCTTCTCTACCTAAACACTGCATGACAACAGCTCCGTACCCCGATCCTTCGACCGAGAGCACGGAGCTTTACGACGTGTGCGCTTGTCAGTTCTGCCACTGGCTGCGTCCGATGAGGGCATCCAAACGCGGGGTAGAGGAGCCACCAGGAGCAACACGATTCTCAGACTTGAGAAGCTCAGGCAACTCTGCGGGCTCAAAAACGCCCTGGTCAAGGTTGTCGGCCTGGGCACGTAAGTGGGAAGTGAGGGCCTCGCGGTAGCTCGCCTCGAACGAACGCAGGTGATCAACGTTGCCCACAAGGTTATCGCGCTCGGCCTCGAGCTCACGGAAGAGCTCGGTACGGCGAGTCTGAGCGTCAGCGTTAACCCTGTCGGCGTTGCTCTTAGCGTCAGAGGTCAACTTTTCAGCGTTCACACGGGCGTTGGACTCGATGCGCTCAGCGCGGGTCTGGGCATCAATGGTGAGCTCTCGGGCCTTAGCCTCAGCGGTCTGAACCTTGCGACCGGCCTCACTCTCAGCCTCATGGACGACGCGCTCGGCGTCCGCAAGAGCAAGCTCAACCATCCGGACGACAGCCGGAGAGGCCTCAGCACTGGTGGTGACGACGAGCTTCTTGACCCCGTCCCCGGTAGTCGCAGGCTGCTGCGCAACCGAGGAAGTTCGACTACGGGCAGCGAGGGCTTGGGCATCACGAAGCTGTGCGCCGAGACGCTCGTTCTCACTGCGCAAGCGGGCGACCTCAGCTGGGTCAATATTCTGGCCAGGACGCTGTATAGCCTGACGCAGCTCCTCGACCTGGGATTGCAAGGAAGCCTTCTCCCGCTCCAGCTGGCGGGCGCGATTCTCGGCCTCCCGTTGAGCAGACTTGGCACGATCAGTCTCGCCAAAATTGACCGAGCGACCATTCTGCTGGGAGCGAAGTTCCTCAACCTGAGCACGCAAGTGCTCGTTCTCGTTAAGGAGATCCTGATCCGGCCGCCCCCCCGGCTCACCCGATCTGAGAGCCTCAACCTGGGCTTTAAGACGCTCGTTCTCATCGGTGAGGGTCATGAACGCCGCTTCAACCTTGTCGACGAAGTCGTCGACTTCAATGGCGCGGTAGCCCTCTCCGGGGCGTTTGACCATCGGGAAACGAACCTTACGCACCTCTTCGAGGGTCAGCGTCATTGTGCACTCCAAGATATCGGGAACAGTCAGGACCCGTGAGGCGAGCCTATGATGGCCCGGGGTGGACACGAGATGACTTTAAGGCTACTCCACCAAGGCGCTCGCGTCACTTAGGAGGCTCAACCTCACCTTCGTGAGTATGGATCAGGTTCATCACCAGAAGATGGCGATAACAACTCGCTGAAGTATCGCCAATAGCACAAAACCAATGATGAACCCCACCGAGAACCCAACGTTGCCGAGTCTCACCGGCGGCACCAAACGATCGAAGAACTTGATCGGCGGATCAGTCACGGTATAGACCGCCTCGAACACTACAGCAAGGGCACCGCGCGGCACGAAACCCCGTATCAGAAGCGGCACCCAGGACATCACCATCCGCACAATGAGCAACACCGTATAGATCTCGATGATCCAGGTGAGAATGGTCCCGGTCAGGATCATGGCTTCCCCGTCAAGACTGGTTGAAAAATCCGCCGCTAGCGATGCGGGCCTTATCCTCCGGAGTGACATTAACATTGCGCGGGCACAGCAGGAAAACCTTGCTGGTCACCCTCTCGATGGTTCCGCGTAGGCCAAAGATGAGGCCGGCAGCAAAATCGACGAGACGTTTGGCGTCTGCATCGTCCATCTCAGTGAGGTTCATGATGACCGGAATACCTTCGCGGAACTGCTCACCGATGGTTCGCGCCTCGTTGTAATTGCACGGGTGGACGGTCAAGATGCGGCTAATGTCAGCGATGCTCGGCTCCTCGAGTTCCGGACGGCGACGGTGTTGAACCGCCTTGTGCCCCCGAGCGTGCTGCTCATTGGAATCGTGATGATGCAACTGGGTCACCTCCGAAGATGGCTCATATCCGTCGTCGGAGTAGACCTCCGTGGTGAGCTCCTCGTCGGGAAGATACTCCTCGTCGTACCGACGATCGTCAACGATCCCGACGTACGAGGCAATCTTCCTACCGATTCCTGCCATCTGGAGCTCCTTTTCGTGGGCTTGTCCCCGGACGGGGTTCTCACCATTCAAGCCTGCCACTGATATTGCCACGGTTTGGCGGGACACGCGAACGTCTAAGACATCATGGATTGGGTACATCTGTCGTCAATGGACGTCGTGGGCCTTCCACACTAGACCAGCTAGCCGACCAGCGCCATGATCTCGTCGATGGGAAAAGAAGTCATCCCCTTCAAACGTACAGGGATCTAGCCCCACAGCGGCCACACCCAGTGACTCGAGCTGAGCTAACGCTCCTGCACCTAGATCAAGGGCCGGAGTGCCCTGCCGAGTGACCGCACGAGTAGCAGGATACTTGGCCCAGACTTGCTCGGCCATCTCTGCGGGGACCTCGTAACACCTACCGCAGATATGGGGACCCAACCACGCGAGCAACTCTGTAGCTCCCATGCCACGCATGGTCTTAACGGTCGCGGGCAACACACCTGCCAAGAACCCCACTCGCCCGGCGTGAGCGGCACCAACCACTCCAGCCTTTGGGTCTGCCAGCATAACCGGCATGCAGTCGGCCACCCGAATAGCCAGCGCAACTCCGGGCAGATCGGTGACCATCGCGTCGGCAACGGGAAGACTCGGCTGTCGCTCAACGTGATCGCCGAGATACCTCTGGGAGATCCATCCCTCGACGTCGTCGGGGCCGACCCGCCACACTTCGTTGCCGTGCACTTGATGGCAGACCATCACCGGGCCCAGGCCAAGCCGAGAACGAAGAGATTCGACATGCTCGAGGACGGTGGGATCCTCATCGGTGCGACCGAGGTTAAACCCTTCGAAACCAGCGCCTCCACGTCCTTGACCGGAAGCGTCGACACGATCAGTGAAGGCGACCCCGACGCCATGATTGGCCCCGGGGTCGATAACGAATCTCAGCACGTCACTTCAGGAAGTCAGGGATATCAAGGTCGTCATCCGACTCCCCAGGTGGATTAACAGGCTCCACGAGACGACTCTGCTCCTGCGACTGGGCCTTTCCGAACGGGCTGCCTTGGGTCTGCGGACGGATCGGCGTCGGCTGCTGGCTGTCAGCGGACTGACGACTCGCAGACGAACTCGACCCAGCCGAAGTTGATGCAGCAGGACCCATTCCAGCGCCAAAAATTCCCGCTGAAGACCGGTTGCTCATGGCCGGGCGGGAAGCAGGACGCTGACTGATTCCAGGCTGCTTGGTGCTGGTGGTCTGGCCGTTCTCGAATCCAGCCGCGATAACCGTAACGCGCACCTCGTCACCGAGAGCGTCATCGATGATCGTGCCGAAGATGATATTGGCCTCGTCATGGGCGGCAGCTTCAATGAGGTTGGCCGCGCTGGCAACCTCGAACAGGCCAAGGTCAGAACCACCAGCGATAGACAGCAAGACGCCGCGAGCGCCGTCGATGGACACCTCGAGCAGCGGGGACGAGATAGCCGTCTCCGCGGCCGCCCGTGCACGGTCCTCTCCAGATGCACGACCAATACCCATGAGGGCGGATCCAGCATTCGACATGACCGATTTGACATCGGCGAAATCCAAGTTGATCTGGCCAGGAGTGGTGATGAGGTCAGTAATACCCGAAACACCTTGCATTAGCACCTGATCAGCCTGCTTGAAAGCGTCAAGAATGGCGATCTGCTGGTCGGTCATGTCCAGCAACTTGTCGTTCGGGATGACGATGAGGGTATCGACCTCGTCGCGCAGATTGTCGATACCCTGCTCAGCTTGGGAGGACCGACGGTGGCCCTCAAAGGAGAACGGGCGGGTGACAACACCAATCGTCAAAGCGCCGAGGGATCGACCGATCTTAGCGACGACGGGAGCAGCACCAGTGCCGGTTCCGCCGCCCTCACCAGCAGTGACGAAGACCATGTCAGCACCTTTGAGGGACTCCTCGATCTCGTCGGCATGATCCTCGGCAGCCTGACGCCCCTTATCCGGATCAGCGCCGGCCCCCAACCCTCGAGTGAGGTCCCTGCCGATGTCGAGCTTAACGTCGGCGTCGCTCGTGAGGAGGGCCTGGGCATCGGTGTTGACGGCGAGGAACTCGACTCCTTTGAGCCCCGCCTCGATCATGCGGTTCACGGCATTGCAACCGCCACCGCCTACCCCCACGACCTTGATCACGGCGAGGTAGTTCTGGGATGGAATAGCCACTGGAGTTCTGCCTCACTCTTGTCTGACGGACCGGTCTAGGGGCAAGGTTATGAGCACCTCAGAAGGGTGTCCAACGCTGCAGCCAACCTTGGCCTCGACCCTCAACCGCAGCTTGAGACTGCTCAGCGAGAGGTCGGATGCGCGGGGGACGAGACATCATAACGAGTCGCCTTAACGTGGAGCATCGCTGTGGTAACCTTGGCCTTGAGAACAGATTGAGCCACCGATCCCCACACCACCGTTCGCCTACCCGACAGCACCACGACAATGGCATCGCGGGATGTGGCCTCGATGTGGTCAACATGGCGTCTAAGCTCGGGGGGAAAGGAATCAGCGACAGTTGCGACGTCTCGCAATAAGCCACGATTTCCAGATGAAGTCGTTGCCCACACCACGTTCGGAGTGGGTTTTGCGGTTCGGTTAAAGATCCTCCCGGAGGGATCGATCCAGAGGTAGCCCCCAGGGGTCTTCACCTGATACGAGATCTTCAACTCGGTGATGTCAATGACGACAGTGTGCGGCCACTTCCGGTACACCTCAGCCTGTTGGACGATATCCATGCGCGTTACGCGCGCAGCTACGTCGTCGGTGTTCACTCTGGCCAGCGGCTGACCCTTCGGGATCTTGGCGGCTTGCTCGACTTGGGACGCCGTCACAAGATGAGTGCCGTGTACCTCGATGGTGTTGACGCACAACAACGACGAGCTGCGGACGATCCACATCGCCACAAGGACGAGCACCACCACAGCGGCGACAACACCCGCAATGATCCGGTTACGCTTCCTACGGCGTCGACGTCGTAGCTCCATCGCGACGCTGATGTCGGAAACCGGCATCAGGCCTTGCCCTCCAGTAGGCCCACCAGAACCGGGCCAACTAAAGTGACATCTCCTGCGCCAAGGGTGATGACGAGGTCCCCAGGACGTACCTCTTCGGCGAGGGCCTCCGGAAGGTCCTGCTTATCGGGCACATACCGGGAGTTCCCGTCTGCGGCGAGAACGGCGTCGTGCACCATCTCGCCGGTCACACCGGGAATCGGATCCTCACGGGCCGGATATATGTCGGAAACGATGACCCGGTCTGCAAGGGTAAGCGCCGATCCGAACTCCCCGGCGAAATCCCTGGTACGGGAAAACAGATGAGGCTGGAAGCAGGCGATGACCCTCCCCTGCCCCGTCACGGCACGACGTGCCGCACCAAGGGTGGCGCGCAATTCGGTCGGGTGATGGGCATAATCGTCAAAGACTGAGACGCCAGCAACCCGACCAACCAGTTGGAAGCGTCGCAACGTCCCCGTGAAGGATGCAATCCCGGTCAACAGATCCTGGTGACTAATTCCCAGCAGGGAACCGACGCAGTAGGCGGCTGCCGCATTAGAGAGGTTGTAGCGACCGGGCACCTGGAGCTCCAGGCGTCCCTGGGTAGGGCCATGAACGAGAGTCGCCGAAGCCGTCGGCCCATTTAAATCAAGGTCAACGAGCCTGACCTCAGCTTGCTCAGATTCTCCGTAAGTAACGACTCGCACTGTGCCGGTGCCTTCCAGTCGGCAGGCCAATTCGGCTGCCCCCGGATCGTCGGCATTAGCCACGACGTAGCGCACCTCGGGACGGGTTGCCATCGACACGAAGCCGTCGAAGTACGCCTGCGGGGTACCCCAATTGTCTAGGTGATCGGCTTCCACATTGGTGACGACGACGATCTGGCTTGGGTACTGCAGGAAAGACCCATCGGATTCATCAGCCTCCACCACGAAAGCTTCTCCCCCACCAAGATGGGAGGACATGCCCGTGGCAGCCAGTGGAGAGCCAATGACATAGGACGGGTCAGCTCCGGCACAATCGAGCATGGTGGCAACCATGCCGGTTGTCGTTGTTTTGCCGTGTGTACCAGCGATTGAGACGCCCTCCCGGCCGAGCATGAGTGCCGCCAAAGCGGCCGAGCGATGCCAGATCCGCAAACCCAGCCGGTGTGCCTCGACCAGCTCGGGGTTGTCAGGACGAATAGCCGAGGAGACGACCACGGTACGAGCCCCCGCCAGATGGGACGGATCATGACCTACCCAGGTCTGAACGCCTAGACTTGCAAGGTCACGCAAATTAGCCGAGTCGACCTGGTCGGAGCCGCGCACCTCAACTCCCATGTCGTGGTAAATCCGTGCCACACCGCTCATTCCGGCTCCGCCGATGGCGATGAAGTGGACCGGTCCTACGGCGCTGGGATCAAGTAGCTCGACAGGTTCCCGCAGTGACATGAGATATCTCCTCAACCAATCGTAGGGTCTATCGACGTCGCCGCCGAGATCACCCGGACCGCCATCTCCTCAGCAGCGTGAGCGGGCATGAGTCCCCGTCCCGCCGCTGACATCTGGGCAAGAGCATCAGCATCATGGATGCGGGCAGTCTCTGCAAGGAGGCGCTCAACGTCCAGATCAGCATTGGCGACGACAACGCCAGCTCCGGCGTCGACCGCCGAGGTAGCATTGCGCGCCTGCTCGCCATTACCGTGCGGCAACGGCACATAGATCGTCGGCAAACCGACGGTCGCTGTTTCCACCACTGTGCCAGCGCCAGAACGGGCCACCATGAGGTCGGCAGCCGCATAAGCACTCGCCATGTCGTCAACGTATCCCACGGGCAACCATGACGCTCCGGTCAACTCGTCGGTAATCCTCGTAGCCCCCCGGATGTTCTTCGGCCCGAGCACGTGAAGAATCTGCACACCGTCTGCAAGTAGACGTGTCCGCGCAGCAACAACAGCCTCATTAATGGCCACCGCCCCCTGAGAGCCCCCCGACACCAACAAAGTTGGACGGTTGATGTCAAGACCAAGGTCAGCACGGGCACGGACACAACGCTCAGCTCGGGCCTGCCCACTAGCGTCAGCCAAATCGGTGATCTGGGAACGCAACGGCATGCCAACAAACCGCGCTTTGGGCAAAGGCGTGTCAGGGAAAGCCGTACCGACGAAGACGGCAAAGCGTGCGGCAATCTTGTTCGCCAACCCCGGCACAGCATTCTGCTCGTGGATGACGACCGGGATCTTAGCTCGCCTGGCCGCTAAATACGCAGGCAACGACACGTAGCCACCAAACCCGACGACGACGTCAGTCTGGCGACGCTGAAGCACCTCGCCAGCCTCACGCACCGCCCCGGCCAGCCGAGCAGGAACCTTGAATAGGTCAGCATTGACGGTACGGGGCAACGGCACCGGCGGAATCATGTCAAGTTGCAGCCCCGCTTCCGGGATAACTCGTCCCTCGAGTCCCCTTGGCGTACCAATACACGAGACCGTCGCCCCACGTTCCTGCAGTGCCATCGCAGTCGCGATCAACGGCGATGTATGGCCAGCCGTTCCTCCGCCAGCCAAGACAACGTTTACCATGAGTACTCCTCTGGGGAAGAAAGACGGCACATGAGGTTCAGATCAGCCACGGTTGCCACCATCGACGACGCTCGTTACTCGGGCCGGTTCAGTGCGTTGCGAGGCCGCAGTACTTCGTCGGGCATCAGGCTCGGTGCGGGCACATGCCAACAAAAGCCCCACTGCTAACAGCGCCGACACTAGTGCAGAACCACCGATAGAAATGAACGGAAGCGGGACGCCCACGACCGGCAAGAGGTTCAGCGATACAGACATGTTGATGAGGGCCTGAACTGCGATCCACGCGGTGGCCGTCGACGCGGCTGAACGACGAAACAGCGAATCCTGCCGCATCGCTGTGCGCACGCCAGCCCATATCAGCAAGGTAAACAGCAGGATGACACCCAGGGTACCCAGCAGGCCCATTTCCTCACCGAGAACGGCAAAGACGAAGTCGTTCTGAGCGCCATCATAAAGGCCGCCCCATTTCTGTCGGGAGGCACCGATGCCAACACCCCACCAGCCACCGGTCGCCAGCGCATAAATCGCCGAAAGAGGCTGCTGGGAGGTGCTGGCGCCATTGTCTGGGTGCAGGAACGACAACACGCGCTCGGCGCGATAGGGGGTGATGGCAATGAGCAGCAGCACCGCCAAGAGACCCAAGCCAATGAGGGCACCCAAATAACGCTTGGGCACTCCAAAGTTCCACATCTGGGCCAACATGATAAGGCCAATAATCATCGTTGTGCCGAGGTCTCCCTGAACTACAACAAGCAGACCGACGACCCCATATAGACCAAGGTAACCCCCCACGCCCTTCGGAGTCGCCATCTCGTCACATCGTGAAGACATATAACTCGCCCCAAGGAGCACCAGGGCGAATTTTGCGAACTCTGAGGGCTGCAAACTAACCGGTCCGAGAGACAGCCATGACTGGTTTCCCTTTCCAGCGTCTGAACCCAAAAAGGTCAGCACCAAAACGAGCATGAGACACACGACGGCATAGGCGAACCCACCAAGTTGCCTCAGATGTGTCTCCGAGAGCCGCGACACCACGGCTGCCGCAATAGCACCCACTATCAGGAACAGGATCTGACGAATCGCAAAGTGATAAGGCCCGTGGCCCAGCGACTGGGAGTACACCGACGAGGATGACAACCCCATCAACGCGCCAATACCGCACAGCAGCACGGTAGTAGCCAGGATGACGTAGTAATCCAGGAACGGCTGAGCCAGCAATCGACGCGAAGAACCGTCACCACCGTCAAGTCGCAGTAAATGCCTCAACCAGCTGCCGGGAGTCCGGCGTCGGGGGGTACGGAGAGCCCGTGAACCTACCGATTTCTCAGCCATCGGCATCTGGCCCGTCAACGTGTCGAGCAGCATTGGCAAAGTCCTCACCGCGTGCGGCATAGCCGGGCCAGATATCCAAGCTGGCACAGCCAGGTGCCATCAAGACGGTGTCCCCAGGACGAGCCATCTTGGCAGCCTCGCGGACCGCACGAGCCATCGCCTCGCGGGACATGTCGTCAATGACGACGACCGGAACCTGTGGAGCATGCTCGGCCAAAGATCTCGCGATGATGCCGCGGTCAGTTCCCAGCACTACTACGCCACGCAGCTTACCAGCATGAGTGGTCACGAGGTTGTCAAAATGCGTGCCCTTGGCCTGCCCACCAGCGATCCACACGATGTGTTCAAAGGCCCGCATCGAGGAGTTTGCAGCATGGGGGTTCGTCGCCTTGGAATCATCAACCCAGGTAATGCCACCGGCCTGGTGCACCGTCTCGATGCGGTGTCCACCAAGATGCAAGTCACGCAAACCCTGTCCGACGGCAGGAGCAGGAACACCAAAGGAGCGGGTCAGTGCCGCAGCAGCCAACGCGTTTTCGACATTGTGCGGAGCGAAAGGGTGCACGTCCTCAAGGCGAGCCAGCTCCATCGCCGAAGTCGCGCGCTGCTCAACGAAGGCACGATCGACGATGAGGCCGTCCACAATTCCGATCATCGACGGCCCTGGGGTCCCGGTCGTGAACCCGATAGCGCGAGCCCCCTCAACGACGTCGGCATCCTCCACCATGTGTTCGGTGGCGGGATCGGCAACGTTGTAGACGCAGGAGTTGGTCACCTGGTGGTAGATCCGAGCCTTATCGGCGGCGTACGAACCGAGCGGATCCGATTCGTGGGCGTACCACTCCAGGTGGTCTTGGTGAAGGTTGAGCACTGCCGCGGAATGGAGAGACAGTGAGTTTGACCAGTGCAACTGGAAGCTGGACAGCTCCACTGCAAAAACGTCGTAGTTGATCTCGTCAGCCATGGCCTCAAGGATGGGTCGGCCAATGTTACCGACAGCACATGCCTTCAGACCTGCCGCATGAAGAATCGACTCGGTCATCTGGGTAGTCGTCGTCTTGCCATTGGTGCCGGTAATCGCCAGCCACGGAATAACACGGTCGGGATGCATGAGGCGCCAGGCCAGTTCAGGCTCACCCCATACGGGAATCCCTCGGGTAAGGGCATGAGCTACCAGCGGTTGGGTAGGACGCCAGCCAGGAGAAACGACGACGAGGTCCGTTTCCTCCGGCAAGTCGGATGCTGATCCGGGGCCCAAACGCACTTCAGCCCCGAGGACCTCCAGCAGACCACCTTTGTCACGGTGGGAGTCGTCATCGCAGTCGTCAAGGACGAGGACCGTAGCGTCAAGCTCAAGTAACGCGTCAGCGGCGGCATAGCCGGACGTACCTAAACCAGCGATGACAACATGCACACCAGACCAGTCGAAGAGCCGGTCAGCCGCGCTGAGATCAACCTTTCCGGAGAACGTCACTGCCCTGCCACCCATTCTGCATAGAAGATTCCTAGGCCAGTCGAAACAGCAAGGCCGCAAATAATCCAGAACCTGATGACCACCGTCACCTCAGCCCACCCCTTCAGCTCAAAGTGGTGGTGCAACGGGGCCATTTTAAAGACACGTTTTCCGCCAGTGATCTTAAACACACTGACCTGCAACATAACCGAGACCGTTTCGATGACGAAGAGAGCACCAATAATGACCAGGAGCAGCTCAGTGCGACTGACGACGGCCATACCGGCAACAGCGCCACCAAGAGCCAACGATCCTGTGTCGCCAAGAAAGATCTGGGCGGGCTTTGCATTCCACCACAGAAACCCAAAACATGCTCCGGCGATAGCGATGGCGATCACTGCAATATCGTGAGGGTCACGCACTGCATAACAGTGGTTTCCTGCGGTGGTCGGGCGAGAGCACCACTGATTGAACTGCCAGATGCTCAGCACGGTATAGGCGCCGAAAACCATTGTGGACGCACCGGTAGCTAAGCCGTCAAGACCGTCGGTGAGGTTGACAGCATTAGAACTTCCTGCAATAAGCAGGATCACCCAGACGATGCCCAGCCAGACGGGTAGGTACAGCCACGAAATATCACGTAGGAAGGAGATAGCTGGCGACCCTGGCGTCACACCGTGGACATCAGGGAAATACATCACCCCGATAGAGAAAGTGATAGCGACAAAAGCCTGGCCGAGGAGCTTTCCTTTGGGTTTAAGGCCCAAGGAACGCTGCTTAGAAATCTTTGTCCAGTCGTCAAGAAAACCGATGAAACCCAATCCTGAAAACAACCACAACACCAGCAGCGCCGAGATGGAGGGATGGGTCCATGTCACCAGGTGTGCCACGAGGTACGCCAGCAGTACGGAGACAATAATGACAGCGCCACCCATGGTCGGGGTGCCCTTTTTCGTCTTATGGGTTGTCGGGCCGTCGTCACGAATGAACTGGCCATAGCCCTTCGCGGCGAGCCAATGGATGAACCACCGCGTGCCGACGAGGGTGCCGATCATTGACACCGCACCGGCGAGCAGAATGTTCTTCACGCCTGGGCCTCCCCTTCCTCGAACACGTCGCGTCCTACTCGCTCCAAGGCCAAACCTCTGGAAGCTTTGAGTAAAACGACATCGTGTGAGGTCCAACCTAGTGACCCAGAAGCATCTTCCACGGTGGAAACAATCACACGTGCGCCTTCGGCCCGGGCACCTTCGGCAATGTTCTCGGCCTCATCGCCAACAGCGATAATGACGTCGAATCCAGCGTGGGCTGCTCGCCGACCGGACTCTGCATTGAGACGAGCAGAGTCCTGTCCAAGCTCGAGCATGTCGCCCAACACGGCGACGCCCCTAGTCTGAGGATCTCGAGCTCGGCGCGTCGCCAAGACATGCCCCATCGCTGTCAACGATGCGGCCATCGAGTCAGGGTTGGCGTTGTAGCAGTCCTCGACCAGCACCAGGCCATCGGCGCGTTCACGCAACTGCATTCTCATAGCTGACCTGGACACGGCGTTGCTGAGCGCCTCGGCGATCCGAGTGACAGATTGGTCATCGATGTCGTCATTCATAGCCAAGGCTGCCAGCGCAGCAGCAGTAGCAGCCACGGCATTTGCGACCTGATGAGCACCCATCGTCATCAGCCGGACAGGGCTACGCCAGGTGAACTCACCCCGGCGAGCGGCAAGGGTAAAGGAGTGACGATCCAGGTCGTCGGCATGGGTTGATTCGGCCCACACCTCAATGTCGGCATCCGGGCGACGATGGTCAGCATCAGGGCTGAACCATGCAATATGCCCACGGGTGCGCGGTGCCATCCCGGCGACAAGGGTATCGGCGGCGTTGAGCACAGCCCAACCGTCAACGCTGAGGGCCTCAACTATCTCACCCTTAGCCTGGGCAATGACCTCTCGCGAACCAAACTCGCCCAGGTGGGCACTCCCGACGTTGAGGACCATGGCTACGTCGGGAGTAACGATGGAGGTGAGCCAGGAGATATGACCCAAACCGCGAGTCCCCATTTCCGACACCAAGAAAGAGGTGTTTTCGTTACTGCGGCACGCCGTCAGAGGAACTCCGATTTCATTGTTGAACGACCCCACCGGAGCCACCGTTGGGCCAAAAGTCTCAAGGATCTGAGCCAGCATGTCCTTGGTGCTTGTCTTACCGCTGGAACCAGTCAAAGCGATGGTACGCATGCCACGTTCTCGTTCAGTCGCCACGACATGACGCGCCAGTCGAGATAGGCCGGCTTGACCATCATCAACAACGAGATGGGGCAACTGTGCGTCGGTGCGCCGAGTGACCAGGACAGCGGCAGCGCCCGTGTCCTGAGCCGCCTGAGTGAAGTCATGACCATCTACCCGGGTGCCGGGAAGAGCGATAAACAGAGCGCCCGGAGTTACCTTCCGGGTATCAATGACGACGTCCGGGCCCACCTGGGCAGAATCATTAATCGGTGCTGCTTCGACCCACTGCGCGAGGGTGACAACGTCAAGAACTCTCATCGTGCCTGATCCTCCTCGCTCTGCCGGGCCATGATCTTCCATTCGGCCCGGATAACCTCACGATCGTCGAACGGCAGCACCTCACTGCCAATGTTCTGCCCGGTCTCATGTCCCTTGCCGAGCACGCAGATAACGTCGCCAGCCTCCGCCATCCGCAGGGCCTCGTTAATCGCCTCACGGCGACGTCCCCCGTCGATCACAATGACCCCGTCACCAGCAGCTTCATGGGCCCCCTCCAACACGGCTGCACGGATCACCGCAGGATCTTCGGTACGTGGGTTGTCATCAGTAACGATGACGATATCGGCACGCTCAGCGGCAATCTGGCCCATTGGACCACGCTTGGCCACGTCACGATCTCCCCCAGCACCGAGCACGGCGATAAGACGGCCGCCATCGACTGACGACCGAGCGGCATCAAGAGCTGATGCAATCGCTTGCGGAGTGTGCGCAAAGTCCACGAGGGCCGTCGGGGCGTCATCTGCGAGATCGACCCGCTCCATACGGCCAGGCACCTGAGCGGAACACAAACCATCTGCAACATCGTCAAAAGCGAGCCCGGCAGCCTCGAGCATGGCCAGAGCCATAGCTGCGTTGCGGACATTGAATTCGCCGGGCAAGGACAGCTCGAGGGTGCGCTCCCCCGACGGAGTGCTCACGTCGAAAATCGCCCCGGCACGCGCGGCATGCCATGACGTCACCTGATAGTCAGAGGGCTGATGGATTGACGTCGTCACGGCCTTAACCCCGTTAGCTTGCATACGCTCAACTAGCTGACGACCACGCGGGTCATCGACATTAATAACGCCAACCCGAGCCAGATCGGGGGTGAACAAACGGGCCTTAGCGTTGAAATAATTATCAAGGGTGTTATGGAAATCCAGATGGTCACGACCCAGGTTGGTGAAAGCCACGACATCGAAACAGGTTCCATCCACCCGCTGCAAGGCCAGAGCATGCGATGACACCTCCATCACGACGTCAGAAGCACCTCGTTCAGCCATCGCTGCGAATAGCCCTTGCAGATCTGGGGCCTCCGGCGTCGTGACGGTGGTGCGAGCACTAGGCAACTCCTCACCGTCGAGCCGGAATCCAATTGTCCCGATAGTCCCAACATGGTGGCCAGCCGCACGCAATCCGGCCTCCACGAGGAAGGCCGTTGTGGTTTTACCGTTAGTCCCCGTAATACCAAACATCGTCATGGCATCCGAGGGGTGTCCAAAGATCTTAGCGGCCGCAACAGCCATGGCAACGCGCGGATCGTCGACGACGATGATCGGCACACCCGCCTCCGCCGCCAGTGTGGCACCGTCCTCGTCGGTGAGCACTGCGACTGCACCCGACTCAACAGCAGAGGCAGCAAAACTCGCCCCGTGAGCATGCAGGCCGTGCAGACCGACGTAGAGATCGCCCGGGCGAACCTGGCGGGAGTCCAATGTGATCCCAGTGATCGCAGGACCGTTGTCATTAGCTCGGCAGCTGTCGAAGGAAGCCACTAGGTCGGTCCACCCGACAGGATCACCCTGGGATGGTCGGAGGGCAGCACCAGCAGGTGAAGTGGGGGGGACAGTAGATTCAGGGCTCACGGCTGGTACTCCAAGGGTTCCTTGCGCGCTTTGTCGGTGGACAGTTGCACACCGTATCGCGGCAGGGCAACGGACATGAGTTGCCGCGCCGCTGGCTGTGCCACCGCCGTGCCAGTATGCCCGTTGGTGGGCTGATTGATGACAACGTACGTGAGAATACGCGGCTTCTCGATGGGAGCGACGGCAATAAACGACGAGATGTACCCGTGGTAGCAGTGACACTCAGGGTCAATCCGCTGGGCAGTACCCGTCTTGGCACCCATCCGGTAGTCCGGAATAGGTCGGCCCTTGGCGGTAGATACCACGTTCTCCATCATGTCGCGAACCTCCTCAGAGGCTCGTTGCGAGATCACTCTGCGGGTAGTCGTCTTAGGAATCTCGGAAGGCTCCCCGTGGCCGTCAACGGCAGACTTGATAATCGTCGGCGAATGGTAGACCCCACCATTGACGATTCCGGCAACGGCGGCGGCCTCCTGAAGAGCTGTCACCGACAGCCCCTGGCCGAACGCAACTTGATCCCGGGTGTAGTCAGGCATAGTGGGCTTCGGTATCTGACCACTCGCCTCACCGGGCAGACCGATTCCAGTAGGAGTCCCTAGCCCGAATGCCTTGAGATAAGACACCATGGTCGCCTTGTCCAACTTTCGGGCAAACAATGCCGTCCCAATATTTGACGAATGCACTAGCACCCCACGGGCGGTGAGGTACTCGGTTCCGTGAGGCTCAGCATCAGTGATCTTGCCGCCACCAGACGACAAAGCACGCGGAACGACGACGTGGCTATCGGGAGTAATGATCCCCTGATCGGTCAGCGCAGCCATAGTCAGGACTTTTTGCACCGATCCTGGCTCGTACGCATCCTGGATGGCCCGATTGCGGGTCTGGTTCTCTTTGGCTTTGCCGGGCTTATTTGAGTCAAAAGTGGGCATTGACGCCATTGCCAGGACTTCACCATTAGTCACGTCCATCATGACGATCTCGCCGCTCTTTGCCTTGGCATTCTTAATCGCTGTACCGAGGGCCTGCTGAGCCATGAGCTGTAGCTGAGCATCGAGGGTCAGGGTGTAACTTGTGCCGTCGACCGCAGGCACCAGAGTGTTAGAACCCAGCGGAATACGGCCCCAGGTCGAGGCCTCATACGACTCTTTACCCGGCACACCGGCAAGCTGTTTGTTATGGGAGTATTCGAAACCGCCAGCTCCTTTGCCCTCGGCATTCACGAAGCCCACGACGTTGGAGGCAACCTGCCCCGACGGATAGGTACGGATCGGGTCATTTGAACTAAATACTCCGTACCAGCCACCTTGCTTCATGTCCTTCTTGATGAGGTCGAAGGTGTAGCTGTCAACGTGGTGGCGTACTACCGAGTAGCGGCTCAGCTTTCCCTTAGCATCAGTGGCCGTTATCGCCTTGCGGTAATCCTCCGGCTGCCCGCCCAATCGCGTAGCAAGGATCTTCGCGACAGCCTTAGGCGCAGCAGCTGCCTTCTCCTGTTGTTCACGAGTCATCGTCACCCGCTCGTCAACGCCGTTGCGGGAGATCATCCGAGGGTCCACAAAAACCAATACCGCAGGCTGGGTTTGCGCCATCACAATGCCATTGCGATCGGTGAGCTCGCCTCGGTTGGGCTGAAGAGCGTAGGTGTACTTCATCCTCGCCGCCGCCGATGCCGCATACGCAGGCGCCTCAATCGCCTGCAGTTGCAAAGCACGGCTAGCTAAGCTCACCGCAAGCACGAGAAATGCCGCCATAACGATCGTCAAACGGCCCCGTTGGGAAGCCATTTCGGGCACGGGCCTACTATGCGGCTCCCGACCCTCCAAGCGAGACCCAGGTCGCGCTCGCCCGGGACCACGGTTGGACGCGGGCCGCCTGGCGGACCCGGGCCGTGGGTTCGGGCCCGTGGGATGCCGGGAACTCACGGCTGGCCCACCTCAGGCTTAGCCGTCTCCCCGATGACTCCTGGTACCTCCTTGCCGTCGACCTTGGTCTGGGTTCCGATGACCTCGCCAGTACGCAGGTCAATATAGGAGCCGTAAGGATTCGGCCTCATGCCGAGCTTCTTGGCCTGTTCCTGGAGGTTCTGCGGACCACGAAGGTGATCGACCTCAGCAGCCAAAACAGCCTGCTGGTGTTGCAAGACATTGAGATTGCGCGTCTCCTGGGCAATCTGCATGGACTGCGCCTGGATGGTGGTGTTGAGCACCAACAGCCCAGCCAATCCAGCAGCTAGCATGACAACAATGAGAATGGCAAAGCCCAGTCGCCCCATCCGCTGCTGACGCACCCGTTGCGGCAGTGCACGCAATACTGGACGCAACGAGGTAGACCGTGCAGCAGCAGTCCTGGCCTGCTGTGGACGCGGTGCTGGTTCAGCGCTCATCGGCTCTCCTTGGTCGCATGCTGACGGTTGACGGGCCCAGGTCGAACCCGCTCAATGACCCGTAACCGTGCCGAGGCGGATCGTGGATTGGTGGCCACCTCATCGGCGTCGGGACGTTCCGCCCCCCGAGTAACAGGGTTGAACTTTGCTGCCATTGACTCGGGGACCATCGGCAATCCGGCTGGGGCTGTATCCGCGCATGCGTCGCGGAAGGCCTCCTTGACGGGGCGGTCCTCCAGGGAGTGATAGGACAACACAGCGATCCGGCCGCCGACATCAAGACGATCGAGAGCTCGCGGGAGCACCGCGGGCAAGGTCTCCATCTCACGGTTAACGGCAATCCGCAGGGCCTGGAAGGTACGCTTGGCGGGATGGCTGTGGCGCTTGCGACGCACTGTGGCAGGAATAGCCTCGGTAATAATCTCGACGAGCCGCCCCGAAGTCTCGATGGGTTGGCGGTCACGTTCGGTAACGATGGCGCGAACAATGCGGTCAGCGAACTTTTCCTCACCGTACTCGCGAAGCATACGCACCAAGGCACCAGGACCAGACTCATTGAGGATCTGGGCAGCAGTACGACCACTGGACTGGTCCATCCGCATGTCCAGCGGGGAATCAACCGAGTACGAGAACCCACGCTCAACCTCGTCAATTTGGAAAGAGGACAGCCCAAGGTCAAGCAGTACGGAGTCGACATAGTCCAGGCCGAGATCGTCAAGCACCTCAGGAAGTTCGTCATGAACAGCGTGGACGAGATGAACGCGGTCTGCAAAAGGCTCAAGCCGCGCCTCGGCCATTGTCAGGGCCTGCTGATCGCGATCGATACCGACCAACTCAACGTCAGGGAATCGCCTCAGAACAGCCTCAGCATGACCTCCCATACCGAGGGTGCCATCAACATGGACACGTCGACCACTCTTGAGAACGACAGCAAGAAGGTCGAGGACGCGGGCACGCATGACGGGGATATGGACAGCATCGCTACCAATGGCATCGGTCGCCATGAGCATCCCCTCCCCGGCATGATCTGCCAGCAACGTCTTCGACCGGTGTCGATGACCCGTGATCCGAGGTTCCGTTCCGGCTGAACCACCTGGCACAGGGGAAGTTGCGTCAGGGGGCCCGGTCGGCCCGGACCCGCGGACCGCGAGATCACTGTTCGGCGAAGACCTCCTCGTTCATATCGGCGAAGGCCTCCTCCTGAGCTTCGGAGTACTTTTCCCACTCGGTGGCGTCCCACACCTCAACTCGAGTAATCGCTCCCACCACGACGATCTCCTTATTAAGAGCGGCGTAGCGCCTCAGCATCGGCGGAATCATGACCCGCCCCTGCTTGTCAGGAGCGGTGTCGCTAGCCCCGGCTGCCAGCATGCGCTGATAGTCACGAACCTTCTTGACGCTCACCGATCCCTTGGCGATTTCCCGGGTCATCTCCACGAAAGTTTCGGTCGGGTAGATCGCCAGACACCTGTCCTGGCCTCTGGTGATGACCAACCCATCGTCCAACTCGTCGCGGAACTTCGCCGGTAGGAAGAAGCGGCCCTTCTCGTCGAGCTTGGGAGTATGCGTACCCAGAAACACCGGGCACCTCCTTGCTCCACGATCGAGGCAATTTCCCCCACTTACCTCCACCATACTCCACGACGCTCCACCCCGTCACCTCCCTTACACCCTTTTTCTCCGCTTCTCCCCACTTGCATCGCGTCATACAGCCGTCGCATGGCAACGAAGAATGTCGATATGAACTTGAGCAGGTCGTTCGAATCTGTTCCACGGCTCCCATCGCGATGGAAATAGCGTCACCGCCGCCAGATAACATGGGCTCCGGTCACTGCCGCGCATGCCAGGAGGATCCCGTTGAACCACCGAGAATCACAGCCGGTCATTCCGGCACACGCCCAGCCTCTTGAGACCGCCGATCCGCGGGCCGCATCAATTGATGGTGTGGTGGCCATCACTAACGCGGTCCGGTCGGCCGTCGCAGGGGCGATTGAGGGAAAGAGCGAACGCATTGATACCGCGCTTGTCGTCCTTCTTGCCCAAGGGCATCTGCTGGTGGAGGACGTCCCCGGTGTGGGTAAGACGACACTCGCTCGAGCACTAGGGCGCGCCATTGACTGCACCGTTCACCGCATTCAGTTCACTCCTGACCTACTCCCGTCAGACATCACCGGCGTCAGCGTCTATGACCAAGAGAAGCGGGAATTCGTCTTTAAACCTGGCGGGATTTTCGCCAACATCGTGGTGGGTGACGAAATCAACCGCACCTCTCCCAAGACCCAGTCAGCTCTGCTCGAGGCCATGGGAGAACGTCAAGTCTCAGCAGATGGCCTGACTCATCCCCTCGAAGCCCCGTTCATGGTGATGGCCACCCAAAACCCCATTGAGATGGAGGGCACGTACCGCCTACCAGAGGCCCAACGTGACCGATTTATGGCTCGTATCACTATGGGTTACCCGACACGATCAGCAGAGCTTGCCATGCTCGAGCATCATGGCGCCACTTCTCCTCTTGATGAGGTCAGACCAGTTACCGACACTCAGACGATCCGAAGGCTCATTTCGACCGTACTTGGAGTGCACGTAGCCGTTGACATCCACGAGTACGTCCTCGACATCATCGGCGCCACCCGCTCACACGAGAGCATTCGGTTGGGAGCATCTCCCCGCGCAGCCCTCCACCTGGTCCGTGCGTGCCGAGCTCGCGCGGCCATGAGTGGACGCGACTACGTCATCCCCGACGACGTCCAGGCTCTCGCTGCCCCGATTTTGGCTCACCGACTGGTCTTTTCTGGACGCAGTGGAATCGCCAGCCATGAGTCTGCCCGGGCAGCCGAGTCAGTCATTGAGTCGATTCTGCGTCAGGTTCCCCTGCCTGAGCGGGCGCATCAAGACCGATGAGCGCCGCCTCAACGTTCAGCGCCCCTCGCCGTCAGGGACTGCTCACACTACGAGGACGCACAGTCGGGATCGTAGGGATCATGCTCACGATCATCGGCCTCAGCATTGACCAGCGTGGCCTGGCGAGAATTGGGTTTCTCCTAATCCTGCTGCCGCTAATGGCCATTAGTGTCGTCGCATGGTTTCGACCACGCGTGCAGACCGCGCGGAGTCTCGCTCCGGTGCGGATAGCGTTAGGTTCCCAAGCCTGTGAAACCGTCACGGTAGAGCGTCGTGGCGGGCTACCACTTGGAGCGGCCCGATTCACCGATACCATCCCCGCGCCGCTAGGCCAGCCACGATGGTCGACGGCCACCATCCAGACCCCAGTCATACCTACTACACGTGGTCGATTCGTGATCGGCCCCGTCATGATGCGCACCGTCGACCCATTTGGCATGGCCCGCCATCACACCGATCTCGGTCAGGTTGCCGAAGTTATTGTCACGCCAAGGATCGTCGATTTGAGCGCCTCCGGGGAGCTCGGGGGTCAGGGATTCGACACAAGGTCCTCAGCGATCCATGCCGGACGACGTGGCCCCGACGACGCCATGGTGCGCGATTGGCACACCGGAGACTCGGTGCGACGCATTCACTGGCGCTCCACCGCTCACCGCGGGGATCTCATGGTCCGACGCGAGGAGCAGGCCTGGAACCCATCCGTCGCCATCGTGTTGGATTCTCGGGCTCGGCGTCACGCTGGAACTGGCCCCGACGCATCCTTTGAATGGGCCGTCAACGCGGTGGCATCCATCTCGACGCGTCTGGCCTCCGACGGATACGTCACTCACGTGTGTGACTCATCCGGCACACTTAAGGGCGACATTCTCGACACCCTCGTCGACGAACCGCTGCGTCCCGACACTACCCTGACCAAGGCTATCGAGTCATGCCAGGGAATTGACGGCCCGGCGATCGCCATCCTCGGTCGGTTGGAGACGGCCGATATTGATCCTCTAGTGGACTTGAGACGGGACCGGGTCGCTGGCCTTGCCCTTGTCCTAGATTCCGATACCTTCACCGCTCGACGGTTCCGCAGCTCCCTTGAGCAGGCCGAGGAACACGAGCGTGCCGTCGCAGAGTTGGATGATGCTGGGTGGGCAGTGGTTCCCGTCGATTCTCGCACCTCCATCGATTCGGCATGGCAGAACTTGCTGCAGACCACAAGGACGGCAGCTTTATGACAAACCCACGTCGCGCCGCTCAGCCTGCCACCCAGCTGTCCGAACATCTCGATCTGACCAAGGCATCTGAGTACCCCGGCCTTCTGGCTATCCACCTCGCGGTAGCCCTGGCCATGATCTTGGCTACCTTCTCGCTGATGGGGCTCACTACCGATCCGTCTTTTTGGATCGGTCCGACTGCCATCATCGTCGTCCTCGAAGCCGTCGGCCTGCTGTGCCGACGCCACCACTGGGACCACGCCGAGGTACAAGGCGTGCAAGCCATTCTCGTCGTCGTCATCGTCGTGATGGTGGGAGGCATCAGTGCATCGGCGGCTGGTTCCTCCGGCTCATTCCCGGTTAATGCCCTTCATCTGTATCGCGACACCCTCACTCTGATCCAGACGACCGATGGACATCTTCCCCCGTCAATCGGGGTTATCTGGTTGACAACGACCGTGGTGGCGGTTCTGACTGTTCTGGCAGACCTGCTAACCATTACTCTCGAAAGCCCTGGGTGGTCGCTCGCTCCGCTGCTAGTTATCCATCTTGCGGCTGTTCTCATCGTCAGACACGACACGCCCTGGTGGAGTTTCGCCTTGGTCGCGGCGGGCTGGCTCATCATCCTCACCGTCGATCATGCACTTCGAGGAGGTGGCCCTCTGACCTGGTTGGCCGCGGCCATATTCAGTATGATCGCCATTACGATCGCTACAGTTGTCGCCGCGATCGCACCCGTCTGGGGACATCTTGACTTTTCTCGCCCGGCAGCGGCCCCATCGAGCCCGGTACGGATGAGTGATCCGACCATCGAGCTGCGTCGAAATCTCCATAACACATCGACGGCGTCAGTCATCAACTACACCACTAATAGCCCTGACGGTGAATACCTGCGCATGACCTCCCTATCGAAGGTGACTGATCGAGGGTGGGGCCTCATCCCAGTTGATCTGGAACACTCCGCCCCTGGATCTGTACCGGGATTGTCTGGCCTGTCACAAACTCGTACGGTCGATATCAATATCACTGGGTTTTCTTCACAGTATTTACCCGCTCCCTATGGACCAATTGCTGCGGATGTCGATCAGACCTGGGCGTGGAACCCACAGGACCTGACGATTGTCTCAACGTCTGCTGATCACGACCATGCAACCTCCGATATGCAGTACAGTATTTCGGCGCAGGAGCCCGACCCTGATCCAGTGACCTTCGATAACGCGAAGGCCGGCACCCCACATAACTCGGTGTACACCAAAGCCCCTGCCAACGTTCCATCCGACATAAGGGAGTTAACTAACCGAATTATCAAAGGGAAATCTTCCCCCGCAGCCAAGGCCATCGCGATTCAAAACTGGCTTCGTGACAGCGCTCGATTCCATTACGACATCAACGCACCCGAAGGTGACGGCTATCAGGTACTGGAAAACTTCCTACTGCACACCCACCGCGGTTATTGCATCCATTTCGCGGCGTCAATGGCACTCATGGCACGACTTGAAGGTATTCCGTCACGCGTATCCGTGGGGTTCCTTCCCGGCGACCATGGAAGAGGCACCTGGAAGGTACGCGCCAACCAGATGCACGCTTGGCCCGAGTTGTACTTCCAGGACTACGGATGGGTTAGGTTCGAGCCGACCGCAGCGGTGGCGCCAGCTCCCGCCTGGACCAACAAGGAAACCACTACTTCTTCCCGCTCCTCCACCCCATCGTCGTCCCCGACTCCTTCGACGCAGACCTCCACCTCATCGCCTGAGCCATCCCCGGCAGCTGCACATACCTCGACGCCCACCAGCAGCCCCGCACCTAGTAGTACCGCCGACCATGAAGGCTTCAATTGGGCACCTCTCAGTGCAGTCCTCGTCATTCTCGTCGTGCTCGCGCTGCCAATGCTCATTCGCATGCTCATCTCACGCCGCAGGATCACCCGTGGTTCGATAGCCGGCATGTGGCGGGAAATCCGCGACCTGTGGATCGATCACGGTTTGGCCTGGCCTGGCGGTACCCCGCGTCGTCAAGCCGCGGCCTTAGCCACCGACATGGATCCGGACACCTCCGCTGCGGTCAAGAAGCTGGCCCTGGCAGAGGAAAAGGACCGCTGGTCTAGCAAGGATGGTCATGACGACTCCCTTACCGACGATCTCGGGGCAGTCAAGACCTGGTTGGCACGGACCCCCACCCCCAGGCCACACTGGCTGGCGACCTGGTTACCGACATCCCTTGTCAAAAGGTGAAAGCCACCGCGACTGACGACGGAGTATTACCTCGACTGACGTCGACGCCAACGCTCTTCCATTCGAGCGGTGAAGGATTCGCAATGGGGCTCGCGTTGCCCACCACGTGGCCTGACTCCGCTGCTCCGTGGCATCACACCTCCACCGGTCGACAGCAATACTCCGACGGCGAGGGCCATAACAGCGAAACCGACAACAGCAAGAACTCCACTGGCGAGGACCACCCCACCGACAACGCCCGCTAAGCCCAGCAGCACCATGACAGACCCGATGAGAATCTGACGGCGTCGAGCCCGACGATGCTGCATACGCCGCTGCTCTAAAGCATTGTGACTGGGGTGAGGACAAGTCGCGGAAGCCCGCCGAGAGAAAGATCGAGCAAAGTCAGGATCGTCAGTGGACAGAGCTTCCTCAAGCTCGGCGAGCCGCCGCTGCTCCTCTGCTGACAAGGGCATCTCGAACTCCTACCTGACCTGCCGCGAAGTTCGCTGGAATGAACTCCGTCGTACGCTGCTCAGTCTACTTCCTCAGTTCTCCCTACGAGCAAGCACACGGTCCCTCGTCATGCCATACTTCGAAGCATGACTACGCTTCGACGTACACCACTGGCGGCCGTACACGAGAGCCTCGGAGCATCCTTCACCGATTTCGCGGGCTGGAACATGCCCGTGCGGTACTCCTCCGACCTGGCCGAACACCACGCCGTCCGCAAGAATGCCGGCATCTTCGACCTATCCCACATGGGAGAGATCAGGATCTCTGGCCCTGATTCTGGAGCTGCCCTCGATTACGCCTTAGCCGGCAAGCTCTCCGCTGTGGCGGAAGGCCGCGCGAAGTATTCCCTCCTACTCACAGAGGAGGGGGGTGTCGTTGATGACCTCGTGTCCTACCATCTGCCTGACGGTGACTACCTCGTCGTTGTCAACGCTGCCAATGCCGAAACTGATCTCGCGGAATTCACCAAGCGCTGCGCACGGTTCAACGTCACCGTCACAGACGAGTCAGCCCAGACCGCCCTCGTCGCCGTGCAAGGCCCCACAGCCGTGAAGATCGTGCTGGCGGCCCTCCAGAAGGCTAATACCACCCTCGACTCCGACGAGGTCCGCGACGTCAAGTACTACCGCTGCCTCACCGGAGAACTGGATGGTTTCCCCGTACTCGTTGCTCGCACCGGTTACACCGGCGAGGACGGCTACGAGCTATACGTTCCGGCCGAAGCCGCCGAGCATCTGTGGCAGCTCCTCATGGACGCTGGCGGCGAGGATCTCACACCGTGTGGTCTCGCCTGCCGTGACACTTTGCGCCTGGAAGCCGGGATGCCTCTCTACGGACACGAGTTGGGCACCGACATCCATCCCTCTCAAGCCGGGCTTGGACGAGTCGTCAATTTCAAGAAGGAGGGTGACTTTGTCGGTCGCTGTGCCCTCGAGAACCGCGATACCACTGCCGATCGTGTGTTAGTCGGGCTGGCCGGGGAAGGACGCCGAGCCGGACGTGCCGGATATGCTGTCGTGAACGAAGACAAAACGGTCGGAGCCATCACCTCCGGCATCCTCTCCCCCACTCTGGGCCATCCCATCGCAATGGCGTTCGTTGATCCTGACGTCGCCAAGATCGGCACCTCGCTTAGCGTTGATGTGCGGGGCAAATCCCTCAACGCTACCGTCGTCGAATTACCGTTCTACAAGCGGTCCTGACCCCAACCACAATCCCCACACAAATTACCTAGGAGCAGACATGGAACTGTCCGAACTTAAGTACTCCGCCGAGCATGAGTGGGTCGCCGTTGATGGTGACACCGTGACCGTAGGCATCACCGACTACGCCGCCGAGGCCCTGGGGGACGTCGTCTTTGTCGACGTCCCCGAGGTCGGCAGCGATGTTTCTGCCGGATCCGCCATTGGCGAGGTCGAATCGACTAAATCGGTCTCCGACCTCTTTAGCCCCGTGACGGGCACCGTCTCGGAAGTTAATGAGGCCATCACCGAGTCTCCCGAGCTTGTCAACTCCGATCCGTTCGGACAGGGATGGTTGTTCAAGGTTTCCGGTGGTCAGCTGGGTGACGACCTCATGGACCGTGACGCCTACCTCAAGCTCACCGCCGAGTGATGATCATGACTGACCACGCTGAGAATCGGTGCGGCCTCGAAGGGCCGCGCTCTTTCTCGAGCCGCCACGTTGGATCCGTCGAAGACGACCTGCGATACATCGCCGAGACCATCGGGGTGACGAGTCCCGAGCAGATCATTCGCGACGCCATCCCAGCCTCTGTGCTCGACTCCAATGAGGGGGACTCCTCCGTTCGCACCCCGAGCTTTCCCCCTGCCGCCGACGAAACGACCGCTCGCGCTGAACTCGTCGAGATCGCCTCAGGAAACCGTGTTACTCGTGCCCTCATTGGGCGTGGCTACTACGGCACGCTTACCCCGCCGGTGATTCGCCGCAACATCCTGGAGAATCCCTCCTGGTACACCGCCTATACCCCGTATCAGCCCGAAATCTCCCAGGGCCGGCTCGAGATGCTGACGATCTACCAGCAGCTCATCACCGACCTTACTGGGCTCGCCCTGGCAAACTCTTCCCTCCTTGATGAGGCAACCGCTGCTTCCGAGGGGATGCTGCTAGCCCGTCGTGCCGCTCGCAAGGTAAAGTCCAACCGCTTCTTGGTGCATACTCACCTCTTTGACCAGGTGCGAGACGTCGTCCTGGGCCACGCTGAAGCAACCGGAATTGAGGTTGTTGAGACTGACCTTCGTGACCCACAGTCGTGGCGCCCAGAGGTTGAGGCTGGCTGCTTCGGCGTCCTCGCCCCCTATCCCGACAGCACTGGCGCACTGTGGAACCCTTTCGAAGTATTCGACGCTGTTCACACAGTTGGCGGTATCACCATCGCCGAGTGTGACCTGCTCTCGCTAACTCTGCTGGCTCCGCCGGGTGAGCTAGGTGCTGACGTCGCCGTCGGCTCGTCGCAACGCTTCGGCGTCCCGATGGGTAATGGCGGACCGCACGCGGCTTACATGTCGGTTCGCTCTGGCCTGGAGCGTCAGATCCCGGGACGACTCGTCGGTGTGTCAACTGATGCCGACGGGAACCCCGCTTACCGGCTGGCCTTGCAGACCCGTGAACAGCACATCCGCCGTGACAAGGCCACGAGCAATATCTGTACCGCTCAGGTGCTCCTCGCTGTAGTCGCCGCTGCCTATGCCGTGTGGCACGGGCCGACGGGACTAACACGTATCGCCAGACAAGTCACCGATCGAGCCCATCAGCTTGCTAGCGCCTTGCGTGCAGCGGGTCTTGACGTCGCCGATCAGCAGTTTTTCGACACCATCCGCATACGCACGAAGGGCGGAGCGAAGGAGCTGTGGAACCGAGCCCGCGAAGGTGGGTACACCCTCGATCTCGTTGACGGGGACATCCTCCAGATATCGGTTGACGAGACCGTCACCGACGACGAGCTTCGGGAACTCACCCAGCTCCTGGGCGGCAACACTGACGAGATTCGTGGCCCGGCCGACGGGGCGTGGCCGGAGGATCTGCGCCGCACTTCCTCCTTCATGACGCATCCGGTCTTTTCTAGCTACCACACCGAGACCACCATGATGCGCTATCTCAAGCGTTTGGCGGACCGCGATTATGGTCTGGACCGCGGCATGATCCCGCTCGGTTCGTGCACGATGAAACTCAATGCCGCTGCCGAGATGGAGGCTATGACCTGGCCGGCTTTCTCACAGATGCACCCCTTCGCCCCGGTCGAGGACCAGGCCGGTAGCCTGCGCCTCATCCGTGACCTCGAGATCTGGTTGGCCGAGCTCACCGGCTATGACACTGTCTCCCTGCAGCCCAATGCAGGTTCCCAGGGCGAGTACACCGGCCTGGCAGCCATCCGTGGCTATCACGTCTCTCGCGGTGATACTGAGCGTAATGTGTGTCTGGTTCCGGCCTCCGCGCATGGCACTAATGCCGCCTCAGCCGCTTCGGCAGGCCTCAGGGTTGTCGTCGTCAAGTCACATGACGACGGCACTATCGACCGTGATGATCTGGCTGCCAAGATTGCTGCTAACGAGGAGCGCATCGCCGCGATCATGATCACCTACCCGTCAACTCACGGCGTCTATGAAGACGGCGTGCGACAGGTCTGCGACATGGTCCACGAGGCAGGCGGACAGGTCTACATCGACGGAGCAAACTTTAATGCCCTCGTCGGATGGGGACAGTTCGCCCGCATCGGCGGTGACGTGAGCCACCTCAACCTGCACAAGACCTTCGCCATCCCGCATGGAGGCGGCGGTCCTGGTGTTGGACCAGTTGCAGCCAAGGCTCACCTAGCTCCCTTCCTGCCCGGCCATCCCCTCAACCCGCGCAACGAGCATCCGCTCAATGACGGCGGGACGGTTACCCACGACGGACATGCTGTATCTGCTGCGCCGTTTGGGTCGGTGTCCGTACTTCCTATTTCCTGGGCGTACCTGCGGCTCATGAGCCTCAAAGGATTGCAATTCGCGACTGAGGTGGCGGTTCTCAATGCCAACTACATCGCCCACCGGCTCCACGACAAGATCCCGATCCTCTACACCGGACAGAATGGCTACGTGGCTCACGAATGCATTCTTGATCTACGTCCGTTGACTACCGAGACAGGGATCACCGTCGACGACGTCGCCAAGCGCCTCATCGACTACGGATTCCACGCCCCGACGATTAGCTTCCCGGTAGCTGGGACCCTCATGGTCGAGCCCACCGAATCAGAGGACCTCACCGAGCTGGACCGCTTCTGCGACGCCATGCTGGCGATCGTCGAAGAAGCCCGAATGGTGCAGTCGGGCCACTGGCCGGCTGACGACAACCCGTTGATTAATGCTCCGCATCCAGCGGCTCGTCTGGTAGCCGACGAGTGGAACCACCCTTACTCCCGCGAGTTGGGCTGCTACCCCGGTATGCGTTTGGGGATCCAGCGTGACCAAGAACGTGGCCTGGACGTCAGCACCGTCACCCGCATCCAAGCCAAGTACTGGCCGCCGGTGGGTCGTGTCGACAACACCTACGGTGACCGCCACCTGGTGTGCTCTTGCCCGCCTCCGGAGGCATTCGAAGACTGACCTAACGCACGCACAGCTGGCCGGGCCCGGTCCAGATCGGACCCGGCCAGCTTGATGTATTACCCGGTTTGGTGTGCTACCCCGGCCGGACCGCTCGCCACCGTGGGCTGAGGCAATACTCGTCCGAGCCCCAGGACGAGGGCCCGGGTGGACCGCTCAGCCGCGTCCGGATCACTCATCGTGATAGCGTCAAGAATGTCGCGGTGCTGCACGAGATCAGCCCCGTCTTCACTTGTAAGGTTGCGGTCATCGTGTTGTTCAGCAAAGTAGCTAAGCAGCATCGGAACATGGGCGATGTACAACGGATTGCGAGTAGCGGCCAAAAGGCTCCGGTGAAAAGCGTGGTCGTGTTTGGCGAAACTAGTCGAGTCATCATTTCGGATCGCCTCGGTCATACCGGAGACAGCATCTTGTAATCCCTTGAGATCTGCGCCGTCGGCACGCTCAGCTGCAAGTCGAGCAGCCGTGGGTTCCAGGGCTATCCACAATTCGTTCGTCCAGCTCATCGCCTGCTCACGCTTGTTGCCAGACATGTACCAGTGCACCACCTTGGGTGACAACACGTCCCATTGATTGGAAGGTAGGACCGTCACGCCGACGTGACGCCGGGAACGTACCAGGTTTAGGGATTCGAGGATCTTGACTGCTTCACGGCAAACGGAACGGGACGCTGCCGATTCCTGCTCAATGTCCCCCAACCGCAGTACGTCACCGGCCTGCAAGTCACCGTCGACAATGCGAGCGCCTAGACGACTGGCCACCGATGAAGCGAGGAATTCCTGAGGCATGACAGGAACGATAACGCATGCCAAGCCGACAAGGCCCGATACCCTGAGGGAGCGATCGCTAAAGTGCATCTTTGGGACCGTGCAACAACACCTTAGCAGCACTAAAAACCTGTTCACAGGGCACAAAAGTATGATTTCTTCTGCATTGACGCGACTCGCCTCGTTCCCCCATTATTTCGATGCTGCAAACATTGAGGAGCTCATAGCCTGATGTGCCTCAGTGACGATCTGCCTCATCGCTGCGGCAGCGGCTTTGGCGTCATGAGCAGCTACGGCGTCAGCAATGCTGCGATGGAATCCTATGGCTTCCTGTTTGGGCTCAAAGGGCATGAGACGGGTGCGCCCCTCTAACACAGCAGCGATGATCTTGACATGGGATGCCACCAACGGGTTATGAGAGGCCTGGAGCAAGACGGTGTGGAAATCAATGTCTCAACGCAGGTACTCGTCAAGGTCACGGTCAGCAGCAGCTGCAATCATCCCGGTTACTGCGAGAGCCATCGTGGTCACCTCTTCACGAGTTGCTCGCTTAGCAGCCAGTTCAACAGCCAACGGTTCGACAGCCGACCGCAGCTCGCTAATCCAGGAGATCACCTCGTCCCGTCTAGCCCCGGACAAAAACCACTCAATGACAGCCGGTGAGCTAACGTCCCAGTCCGATTCCTCAGTGACTACAATGCCGATTCGACGCCGAGCCCTCACCATATGGAGAGCTTCCAGGAGCTTGACAGCTTCCCTTGTCACTGACCGGGAGACGCCAAATTCGGAGTCAAGTTCCTCAAGCTTCATGACAGTCCCAGGAGTGACGGCACCACTCACGATTCGTGCCCCCAAGACGTTTGAGACCGTGATGGCCAGGGAGGAATCCACCATGCCCATCAGCCTAGCGAGATCACAGTCTCGCTCGTTGCCGCGGGCGCCCTGGAAAAGCGCTCTGCCACGACAGCACCCCAAAATATGAGTCCAACTACTAAATACCTGTACAAATATGATCTCAACACATACGCTGGGTCAGGTCAACGAGGACCACGATTTCTGGGAGACCACCATGGGCGTCAACCACTTACACCGCCGCATGCCACTTATCGTCATCATGGGTGTAGCCGGAGCTGGGAAGACGGACATTGGCTCCATGCTTGCCGAGCGTTTTGGTGTAGATTTCATGGACGGCGACGACCTTCATCCCCAGGCCAATATCGACAAGATGGCATCGGGTTATCCTCTCAACGATGAGGACCGACGCCCTGGCTAACTAATATCGCCGCTTGGCTGGCCGAACGTGCTGATAACGGAGCAGTCGTGGCATGTTCCGCTCTCAAACATATCTACCGCGATCAGCTGCGAAAGGCCTGCCCAGATCTGGTCTTCGTCCATCTCGCTGGCAACCGCAAGATCGTTGCCAAACGGATTGAGGCTCGCACCGGCCACTTCATGCCGACCAGCCTCATTGACTCCCAATACGCCACCCTCGAACCACTGGCCGCCGACGAGGCCGGCATCACTCTCAATTTCGACGCTACTCGCGAGGAACTCACCACGAAGGCAGCAACCTGGTTGGCCGACGTCAACTGACATCGCACCCCGGACTCAAGGAGGAGTCAATGCCCGTCATCCTCGAAACCGCAGCCAGTACCGGCCAGCTGATTATGGTCACGCTCATCGGCTTCGCCACCATCGTTGCCCTTATTACCAAGTCCAAACTCCACCCCTTCCTCTCCTTGACGATCGGTTCCTTAGTTGTCGGAGCTATCGCGAAACTGTCTCTGTCGGAGATATTGGCGTCCTATTCCAAAGGAGTCGGGTCGACGGTCGCTTCTGTCGGAGTCCTCATCGCCCTAGGAGCAATTATCGGCAAGTTGTTAGCAGATTCCGGTGGCGCCGACGAAATCGTCGACACCTTAGTCTCTCGGGCTTCTCCCGCCACCTTGCCATGGGCGATGGCCCTCATTGGCGCTGTCATTGGACTGCCCATGTTCTTCGAGATCGGTCTCGTCCTGCTCGTTCCGGTCATCCTGCTGGTAACCCGCCGTTCCAAGCTGTCCCTCATGAGGGTAGCTATCCCGGCCCTGGCTGGCCTATCGACGATGCATGCCCTTGTTCCACCTCATCCGGGCCCATTGGCCGCCATTGGGCTGCTCAAAGCAGACCTCGGCATCACCCTCGGGCTCGGTGTCCTTATTGCCATACCGACGGTTGTTGCTGCTGGACCGCTGTTCTCGCGACTCGCAGCTCGGTGGGTGCCCGCTGATGCGCCTGACCTCTTCCTTAATTCTGACGAGAACGGCCGTTGCGGTATTGCCCCTGGTCGCCCAAGGTTCTCCGTCACCTTGATGACCGTCCTGCTACCTGTCGTCCTCATGATGGGCAAGGCCCTCGCCGATATCTTCGCTCTCAAAGGCACCGCCGTCCACAGTATCTTGGATTTCCTTGGCGAGCCGATGTTTGCCTTGCTGCTGACAACCCTGCTGGCGATCTTTACCCTGAGCAAGGCTTCCGGCATGAACCGGGACGCTATGAGCAACAGTGTGGGGGCAGCGCTACCCCCGATCGCTGGCATCTTACTCATCGTCGCCGCCGGCGGTGGGTTTAAGCAGATCCTCGTCGACACTGGTATTGCCAAGCTACTAGGCAACGGCATTACCCAGTCCTCGATCTCCCCGCTACTGATGGCCTGGCTCGTCGCTGTCGTCATCCGGTTGGCAACCGTCACCGCAGCCGGCATCCTGGAACCGGTGGCAGCCAGCTTGCCGCCCGCCCACGCGGCATTGCTGGTTCTGGCGATCGGCTGCGGTTCAGTTTTCTTCTCACACGTCAATGACGCCGGTTTCTGGCTCATCAAGGAATACTTCGGTATCTCGGTGGGACAAACCATTAAGAGTTGGTCACTCATGGAGACGGCGCTGTCAGTCTGCGGCGTGCTCCTGGTGCTGCTGGTCTCCGTCATCGTCTGACCTCACCGATACCTGACGCACGACGGCCGGTCCCCGGATGAAGGAACCGGCCGTCACGTCAATCTGAAAACTTCACTGCTCCTGGTGCTCACCTGAACCGACCTGAGCCTGGTCGGTCATGGCGTCGATGGTGGTCGAGCCGTGTCGGACCTCTACCTTGCGCGGCTTAGCAGTCTCAGCTACGGGGATTGTCAAGGTCAGCACGCCGTCGGTGTACTCAGCGGTGATGCGATCGGTAGCCAGGCCATGACCGAGGGTGAGTTGACGGGCGAAGGTGCCCATAGCCCGCTCACGGGACAGCCACTGTACCTCCTTAGCCACCTTGGCGGCACGCTCGGCGCGAATCGTCAACGTGCGATCGTCGACGTCGATATCAATGGACACTGGATCAACTCCTGGAAGGTCCACGGCGACGGTGTAGTCATCCCCTTCACGGTAGAGATCCATGGGAACGGCGACAGTCGCCGGCGTCCTGGTGACGTCGGAGAGCAGCCGGTCCATTTCACGGATGGGGTCAAAAGTACGAGCCATGTCAACACTCCTACGGCTTCAGCAGATTCCTGCCTCGACTCGATTTGAGTCGTTATGACTCAAGTTTAACCATGAGCACCCCGACTCAATAACCAAGTTGAGCGCAGTTCGCTCAAGGCTCACATGTCCTGGATCCCGTTATGGCGACGATTGGCGTATTTCCCATTCGTCAGGAATGGCACGGCGATGTCACAGAACTCATCACCCTTGGTGATGTGGGTGCGGTGTCCGCCGTCAATGGTCACGATCCGAGCGTCAGGAAGGGCATGTGCCACGTCACTCAGCCGGTCCTGACGTAGGTACGACGCCTTACCACCTCCGATGACAAGGACTGGCATGATCATCCGAGACAATCCATCCCACCACTGGGGGCGGGGTTTCAGTAGCTCACGGCTGACCTTCCACACCATTTTTGGGTCGAACCTCTTGCGTCCAGCAAACGCCGCAACTTCCATGAAGATGGCGTCGACGTATGCCCGCATCGGAGGCGGATCCTGACGAACTCGACGCGGTACGGGCATCTCCTCTAGCAAGACACGGTCGACGCGATCCGGCTGACGTTGCGCAACCATGGACGAGACCAGAGCCCCCAGGGAATGGCCTACTAAGGCGCACTTGTCGACCTTCAAAGCATCCATCTGCTCGATGACATCAGTCGCAAAAGCCTCAAGGGGATAGTCGGTCCCCACCCCCCGACGGATGCCAATTGGGCCGTGTCCGAGTAAAGAGAGCTGATGGACGATGACACCTTCAATATTGAACGCCAGTACGAGCCCGCCCCAGGTTGTTGGCGAGCTGGTGATTCCGTGGATGGCGACAACAGGAAGATCCGTGTTCACCTCTGGCACGATACCGTCAGTCGTTGGTTCAATCGGATCGTTGCAGGAGGCACAGATACGATGGGAACGGTCCATATCGTCGGAGACGAACTCGTCGCTCTGGCCGCCGCCTTACGGCTAGCCCAGGTGAGGCATAAGGTCACTATCATCTCCTCCTCCCCGCGTTGGCTCGAGAGCGCTGAGCGTCCTCTTGCCCCTGAGCTCGGCGCTACCCTCCAAGTCCCCTCCGCGTGGCGAGACCTGTTCGCCAAGTCAGGCCGGGCAATGGAAGCTGAATTGGTAGGTATAGGGCTCAATCTCGTTACAGAGCCCGATACTCAGATCAGCTCAAGTGTGGCGGATATCTCCCTACCGACGGACAGAGGTGCACAGATCCACACGGTCCGTGACCGGTACGGACACCGCACCGCTCATAAGTGGCGTGATGTTCTCGATCACGCCGACACTATCTGGCAAGCTCGGCGCCAGTACGGGGTCGAGCATGCGGTGACCTCCCGACCCGAGCCGCTCCCCGAGCCACTCCACGTCGACCTTCCCTCCCCGCTGGCCGAGCTGTCAGCTGACGAAACAAGGCTCGCCATCACCCGGATCTTTGGCTGCTGGAATCTCGTCGGCCCTGATGGCCCAACTGATCTGCAACCCCTGTTGACCTTACTGAACAAGCGGCTGACCCGACGCGGTGTCATCGTTGATCCTTCACCGAATGACTCCCCAAACGCGATCATCGACACGACGGCACCAGCTCCCCGACGCTCCCGGTGGCATCGCCCGGCTCGTCCATGGAGTTCTCCCACCACCACTGTCAGCACCTCAGGCGAGATGCCCTCGAATCATGGCATGGCCCACCGGCTGGACTGGAAGGCCGAAGGGCTCGTCGAAACGTGGTCCTGGTGGGATGGCGCACAAGCCCACCGGATTTGTCACGACTACACCCGTCCCATCCCGAATCCGGAACTGGGTACTGCATGGTCGGCTTGGCAAGACCGCCCTCCCATGGTCTGGCGCCAAGAAGGATCAATCCCGGTACTAGCGGCCTCCCCCGCATCACATGGCGGCCCAGAACCTTGGGCCCGGCTACTCACTGGGGCATTGGCTGCATACCTGACCCACGAAAGACTCACCGGGGAAGATATCCGGCCAAGCAATAAGGCCATCGGCGCAGCCGGGCGCCCCAGGAGAAGTCACAGTTCCACTGACAGGGTCTCGACGCGTAGACTTGAGCGTTAGCCCCACGGCACCGCGCCTGGAGGCAAACATCTCGTGAAGGACGACTTTGACCGCACACGATAGTTCGACCACCGACCCCCGCGTTGTGGAATCTGAGATCGCCAAGGAACAGGCCCACGTCGACCGCGTCCGCGCCCAATTGGAGATCGACGAGAACAAAGCCCGCATGCTAGCCAAGGCCGGCCAAGACATGTACCGTTCGGACCGCACCAGTTGGGTTCGTGAAGAGGACGGCACGGCGATGTTTGAACGCGACGCCTTCTCTTATAACGCGGCAAAGAGATTAGCGGTCCTTGACGCTGAGCATGAAGGTCTGGTCTTCGGCCGACTTGATCTGACTGACGACGAGGTGCGTCACATCGGGAGAATCGGGGTACGGGACGCCGACTATGAGCCTCTCGTCATCGACTGGCGTGCCCGGGCTGCCGAGCCCTTTTACCGAGCCACCCCGTCTGATCCGATGGGTGTTGTTCGTCGTCGCGTCTTGCGCTGTCGCGATGACAAGGTCCTCGGCATCGAAGATGACCTGCTGGATTCCACCTCGCAGGCGAATCTGCCGATTATCGGCGAGGGAGCCCTCATGGCGTCTCTCTCTCGGGCCCGCGACACTCGAATGCATTCAATCGTCTCGACGATCCAGGCCGAACAGGATGAGGCCATTCGCGCCCCTTACCAAGGCGTAACGACGATTATGGGCGGACCCGGCACCGGCAAGACGGTCGTCGCTCTGCACCGCGCAGCATTCCTGCTTTATTCTCATCGCACTCGGCTGGAGAATGGCGGGGTGCTCGTCATCGGGCCGTCATCGGTTTTCATGAGCTACATCGAGCGGGTGCTACCCAGCCTCGGGGAAGACTCCGTAACACTGCGCTCGGTAGGCCAGGTGCCGTCGGATATCCTGCGCTTCTCCTCTGACCGTCTCGATGAGCCCCGTACTGCCAATATCAAGGGCAGCCTTGAGATGGTTGACGTGCTCACCCGACTGGTCAATTTGCCCATGTCGGCGGATCCCGATTCCTTGCAGCTGCGAGTAACGGTCAAAGGCGAGGTTCTTACCCTCGATGCCTCCATCCTCGCGACGACCCGTCAACGCATCCTCAAGCGCAATCGCTACAACGACGGCAGGGAGGCCGTCGAGGTCTCGCTGCGCGACCAGCTGTGGGCAAGAGTCCCGGCCGATGTCCTCGCCACCCATGACCTCACAAGGGACGATTTCGACGAGCTAGTGTCCTCCCAGGCATCCTGGCGGATGCTCCTCAACGCCTGGTGGCCCGCCCTGTCGGCCTCCGACGTCCTCGCTCGGTTGGCCGATCCCGCGGTCGCCGAAGCAGTGACCCCCGACTGGAACGAGGAAACCCGTCAGCTCCTCGTCAGCTCTATCCCGACCGAAGCGGATCGACGTGGATGGCGCAACTGGTCGATAGCCGATATGGCCCTGCTCGACGAGTTGGCCGCTCTGCTCGGCCCAGTTCCCCCCGAGCCCGATGCCGACGACCCGGTCTTTATCGAGGGAGGTGACGCCGAGGAGCTCGACACCCTCGGCGATCGTCTCCATGAGTCTCGCCACATTGACGAGGATGAGCCTCGCGATACCTTCGCTCACGTTCTCGTCGACGAGGCCCAAGACATCTCCCCCATGCAGTGGCGGATGATCGGACGTCGAGGCCGCCAGGCTTCCTGGACGATCGTCGGGGATCCCGCCCAGTCTGCCTTCCCCCATCCCAACCAGACCAGAGCGGCCTTGGACGAATTGGTCGGTAATTCCCCGTCACGCACCTTCACCCTGACCAAGAACTACCGTTCCCCGGCCGAGGTTTTCGATCTCGCCGCCGACGTGGTTGTCACCGTCCAGCCCGGCGCCGATCTTCCACAGGCGGTGCGCTGGGTTGGTGTCCGTCCCACGGTGGTACGCACTGACGACCTATGGGCACAGGTGCGCTCGCAGCTGGACGGGATGCTCACATCGGTGGACGGGACGATCGGTCTGGTGTGCCCGGCTGGCCTCGTCGAGCAGGCGCGCCGGCTTGCCGACGATCCGCGCATCATTACGGTGACGACCATGCAGGCCAAGGGTCTTGAGTACGATGGTGCAGTAGTCGTCGATCCCGAGCGCATCGTCTCCGAGACCGGTAATCCTTCCGGTGGCGTCCGGTTGCTCTACGTCGCTCTGACCCGCCCTACCCAACGGTTAGCGGTAGTCGGGCTCAGGAAGCAGAAATCGCCTCATCGTTCCGAGGCGAACCAGCCCGTTCAAGGCGCCGCCGCGCCAGCATGGTCCGAAGCTCTGTGGTCGCACGAGACCTGTTGAGGGTGTAGTGGTGGAGGCCGAGAGCGCCAACATTAAAGAGCTCACAGCCCATATCATGCACCCTCTCTACCGATGCATGCCTCTGGGTGAACCCGCTTGACGAGGCGGACAAGCTCAGTAGCGTTAGGTAATCCCCAGGGGTGGGCCACCCAAGGCTGTCCCACCCCACCCAGCATGTCACCGCGAATAGCCAGGATGTGGCCGATCCCGGACTCGGCGTAATCAGCGACCATCTGCTCCACATCAGCTACCGATTGGGCGACGCAGGTGAGATGACCGACGGTACGCAGACCGGTCGACACCATGTGCTGGGTGCACCGCAAAGTGCGGTCACACCGCGACCCACTCGCTCCATAGGTCACTAAAATGAAGTCCGGTGCCATCCCACGAGAACATCAGTGGCACTCCACAGCCGAGCGCTCGCTGTGGGGTGTCATAAACCCGAAAGAGTGCACAAGGCGCTCCCCCAAAGGCCAACAGGTCAGCAGTGGTCGGCTTCTGGGACTACATAGGTGCGAGGCTAGGAGGCGCTCCCACCAGGTGGGCCAGACGTCCAGCGTACGAACTCGTTTCCGACCATTCGACGCCTCTATGCTGGCGCTATGTACCCCTTTGATCCGTCCTCTCCAGTCAGCGCTGACTTCCGCGACTCCGTGAGCGCAAGGATCCTCTCCTTCCTCGACGACGAAAAGCGGGTCATTGACGCGATCGGCACCGAGCTATCCCCTGTTCTCGACGCCGCTCGTGATTACACCACAGGCGGCAAGCGATTGCGCCCGGCCTTCTGCTATTGGGGTCATGCAGCTGCGGCGGACCAACCCATTGAACCCACTGGCCTGTTACAGGCGGCGGCGAGCCTCGAGTTTTTGCACGTGTCCGCCTTGGTCCACGACGACCTCATGGACCACTCCGACACCCGACGTGGATTGCCTTCGGTGCACCGTCGTTTCGAGGCGGCCCATGGCATTGCCCATGGAGACGGACCCGCTGAGCAATTCGGATGTGACATCGCGATCTTGCTCGGCGACCTGCTACTCATGTGGTCGTCGCAAATGTTCACGTCTGCCCCAGTCAAAGCTGACAGGCTGGCGGCAGCCACCCCACTGCTTGACGCCATGCGCACCGAGGTCACCTGCGGCCAGGTCCTCGACGTCACCTCACAGTCGGGAATGGCGGGATCCGACTCCGAATCCGCTCTCGACCTGGTCGGCCGGGTTGTGGAGTACAAGTGCGCCTCTTACACAGTCGTTCGTCCATGTCAGATTGGTGTGGCCTTGGCTGGGGGCTCTGACCGTCTACAACAGACGATGGCCGACTTCGGCTCCCCCATCGGACGGGCCTTCCAATACCGCGACGATCTACTTGGCGTCTTCGGCGACGCCGAGCTGACTGGCAAGCCCGCTGGCGACGATCTGAGAGAAGGCAAGCGGACTGTGCTCGTCGCCCATGCGCTCAATCGGGCCGACTCCTACGACGCTGCTCGCTTGAAATCGTTGCTGGGTCGCCCCGACCTCGACGATGACGACGTCGCCACCGCCCGTCGTATCATCGAGACAAGTGGAGCCCGGGAGGCTGTCGAGTCAACAATTGTGCAGTGCCACGATCACGCCGTCGCAGTTCTCGACGACGCCGAGATGACCGATGCCGGCCAAATTGCCCTGCGGGAATTAGCCCGCCAATGCGTCGAGCGTCATTTCTGATACCACGATCCCGCAGCCTGAGTTTCACACCAGGAGGAGAGCGAAACCGTTGACCTCGTCCTCATCGAGACGCTGACCAATGACCTCAACTAGCCGACCCCAATCCTGGGGATTGTCGCGCTCAAAGGGCTGTCATCCGATCCATAACACTGCCGTGTCTCCTTCCAGGTCAGCTAGGCAGTCACGCAGTGCGTCAAGGTCGTGTCCGTACCAGCTAGGAAATGACAGAGCGTGTCCAAAACCGGCAAGAACGGACCCTAAAGCAGCGCCTCCACTCATGTGCATGACGCGCCACCCAGCCTCGCGCCACGCCGTTGCCACCTTGATGGGGTCACAACTATGCGCCGGATCAACAAGAAGGATCCCTGAACCAATGGGGCCACCAGCTTCGGGACCCGAACCTGACTGAACGTCGACTGTCATCGGATGATCCTCTTAAACGTTGAGTAATGGTCCGGCGTCCAAAAACAGGTGGAGTCTGAACCGCACACGATGCGACGCGGTCCTCAACCCTGCGCTCCAGGAGTGGCGACGGTGTACTCGTGGTACCAGCCGTCCTTGTGATGAGGTAGTGCGCCACTGTTGTTGTGATAGACAATTCCGTCCCGACTGAACGGGAAGGGCCATCCGGAGTCAATGAGCTTGAGAGTCTGCCGAGCCTGGGTAGGAAGCTCGTTTTCCTGGATGGTGGCCAACCCAACAGACGACTGTGTGGTGGCCATGACGGTCATGGGGGCCGTGGTCGCGTTCGAGCCTGCCGCAGCGACATTACCGGGCGTTGAACAGCCTACGACGACAGCTGCTAGCAAGGTCACAATCCAGACGGACCACCGGTGAGACCGGAACCAGGTTGCAACAGTCATGGGATCAGCCTATGGACTCGCTGGTTCATCTTCCGATGCCCTCCGAAAGACTACGCATACACTTTGGAGTGGGCCGCACACCCCTTCTTCCCCGACCGTGCGTGAGGCGTAATCGTGAGCATGACCATGAGCACTGACCCCCTAGTGGGTCACACCCTCGAGGGTCGCTACGAGATCGTGTCCAAAATCGCTCGTGGCGGGATGGCGACCGTCTACCGAGCTCAAGATCTATGTCTTCCCCGCATCGTCGCAGTCAAGGTGATGCATGAGGGGCTCGATGCAGAACTCGCTGAGCGATTCGATTCCGAAGCGAAGGCCGCGGCTCGGCTCGTCAATCCCCATGTGGTATCAGTTTTCGATCAAGGAATGGACGGAGATCGTCCCTTCATCGTCATGGAGTACGTGCCCGGATGCACCCTACGTCACATCATCACCCAGGAGGCGCCGCTCACCCCGGTGCGCGCTTTGGATCTCCTCGAGCCAGTTGTCTCGGCCCTTGCCAGCGCCCACGAGGATGGCCTAGTGCATCGTGACGTCAAACCCGAAAACGTCCTCATCTCTGATCGTGGTCAGATCAAGGTGGCTGACTTTGGTCTGGCCCGAGCTGTAGGCAACCACACGATGTCAGCAACATCTGGGCAGCTCATTGGAACGGTGTCCTACATTCCACCTGAGCGGGTAACACGCGGTAGCTCCGATGAGCGTTCGGACATTTACTCAGCCGGCATTGTACTTTTTGAGATGCTCACTGGGCACAAGCCCCATACTGGCGATTCCCCCATTCAGGTGGCATGGGCCCACGTCAATAAGGATGTTCCCGCACCCTCACAGTACCTGGCCAATGGCACCAAAGCTGAGCACGATATCGCATGGCTCGTTCCGGGATACCTGGACGGCTTGGTACGTGCCTGCACCTCGCGCGATCCTGGGAAGCGCCCTGCGAATGGGAGGGCCCTACTCGACCTTCTTCGTCGTGTACGTCACGCACTGACAACCGGCCGCACGGACGATCCGGCCCTGGCCGCCCTCCAGAACACAGTACCCCAGCCGAATGCTGTCATCGCCAATCCGGTAGCTCATGCACCCGCAAGTTCAACAGATCGATCCGCCCGCAGACGGAACGAACCGGTACGACCTGGCACGGCGTCAGTTCCGCCATGGTCTCGCACTGGTACTCCGGTCTCGCCACCTACACCGGTCTCAATTCCGGATTCTCCACTGTCTCCTATAGCCTGCCCTCCGGAGCGCATGCCGACGCAACCAGCCAACCACTCTCAGCCGCGTCCGCGGCCGATACACCGGCGTGCTACCCAACCGGCATCCCGTTCCAGGCTGGTTCAGGACGCTGTTCATCGTCGCCGCCGCGGCGTCATCGCGGCTGTCTTCATTGTCCTGGTGGCAGTGTTGTGTGCCTACCTCGTCTTTCACTTCACCTCTTCCCGGTACTCCGCGAGCGAGCTGCACAGTACAAATTCAGTCGCACGGACGTGCGTTCACGGGGAATCATTCTGCATGCACACCATCTCACAAAATATTTGACGCCAATCCGGGTTGCGGGGCGAAGATTCTCCCGCGTATCATGTGATTCGTGGTTGGTTTTCGTTCTTCGCGCCTTGCTGTGCCCGCTCTCCTTCTCATGGCTGCTCTGTGGGGTTCGACCCTCGTCGTCATGAAGGGTGTCTATGCCCACATGAGCCCCGAGAACCTGCTGGCGTGTCGTTTCGCCATGGCAGCCGCCGCATTCGGAATCCTCTTCCCGAAGGCCTGGCGCGCCAATATGCGCACCATAGCCAAGGGGGTTATCCTCGGTGTGCTCTTTGCTGCCGGCCAGCTACTTCAGGCCATTGGACTCGGGACCACTCAGGCTGCCATGAACGGGTTCATCACCAGTCTCTATGTGGTCTTCACACCGCTATTGGCCGCTGTGATCTTTCGCAAGAAGGTCTCCACCGCCATCTGGGGAGCTGTGGCACTGGCGACTGTCGGCATGGGAGTGCTGGCTCTTGATCCCTCTACCCTCGGTAGCGGATTCGGTATCGGTCAGCTACTGACTCTGGCTTCCGCCGTGGCCTACGCCGGCCACATCGTGGCAACTGGACGCTTCGCCAACCCGTCCAACGTCACATCCCTTGGGCTGTACCAAACGATTACCGTCGCCATCGTCTGCACCATTGCAGCCCTGCCTGGAGGTCTGAGCGCCCCCACCCACATGGAGGATTGGCTTGCCCTGGCCTACTTGGCCATCATCTGCGGCGCTTTGACAACTTTCATGCAGAGCTGGGGTCAGGCCCGGGTGGAATCGACCCGTGCCGCCGTCATCATGTGCACTGAACCGCTGTGGGGCGCCGTCTTCGCTATTGGTCTCGGCGGCGAGCCACTCACCGGGCGCATTACTATCGGCGGTATTGCCATCCTGGCCGCCATGGCCTTAGTCGTCCGTCCACCTCGTCGTCGCCGCGGCGCACCGCAGCATCACACCGAGCCCCCCGGTAGTCCAGGTCGATCCGGCCTGGGCTCCGAGGTTCGGCATGGACCGCATGCTTTGATCCCCGGCCCCGGGGTCAGTCTTGCGGCACCTCCCACGGCTGGCCGTCGCGTAGATCGTGGAAGGTGGTCGGCACCATCTCCTGATGCCGATCAAAGGACAGTTGCCAGCCTCGCTCATTAAGTAGCCCCTCATGGATGAGAAAACCGCGCCGAGCCCCCACCGACCTCGCGAAGTCGACAGTTTCTTTCATCGCAGCCCATGGGGCATGAGCCGGGCAAGCCAACACGTCAACACCACGCGGGGTCTCATCTAGTTCGTCACCAGGGTGGTACAGGATCGTCCCAAGCCCCTCACCGATGAGGTATCCGACATTGCCGATCGGTTCCAGATCACGATGAATGACGGCATGGTGGCCTCCTACCGCCTCAATTCTCACCTCACCGATCTGCAACACGTCGCCCGGGGCAACAGGGTCAGCGTCAAGAGCCGGAATCTCGTGGCAGGCCCCTTCTTCAGCACGCACCACCGCACCTGAGTTCGCGTCGACTAAGGCACCGATGTGCTCTGGGTCGACGTGATCGGGATGGCGATGGGTGACAAGGATGGCATCGAGATCAGTAAGTCCGCGCCAGGACTGGCTGAGGTTACCGGGGTCGACGAGGATTCGCTGCCCAGCTGCTTCAACGAGGATGCAGGAGTGTCCCAGATGCGTAATTCTCATACCTTCAGTCTTCCGCCAGCATCACGTGGCGGCAACCAGTTCAGTCACATTCGCGACCGGAACAATCCCACCGATAGGGGTCTTGAGGGAACGTCCGGATCGATCACAGGTCGATGTTGCGGAACCTTGCCAGCGGACTGACGGCATCGCGCTTGATACGGCCGTCAGCCAATCTCTCAGCGATGATGAAGGCCAGTTCCAAGGACTGGTTCCGGTTCAGACGTGGGTCGCAGACGGTCTCGTAGCGGTTTGTCAGATCGGACTCTGCGAGCTTGTCGACACCGCCCAAGCACTCCGTGACGTCGTCCCCGGTCAACTCGATGTGCACACCGCCAGGCCAGGTACCTAACTCCTCATGGACATCGAAGAACCCATTAACCTCGTCGCACATGTCAGCAAACGACCGCGTCTTGTAGCCGTTATTCGTTTCGAAGGTGTTGCCGTGCATGGGGTCGCAGCTCCACACCACCTTGCGTCCAGTGGCTTCCACTGCCTCGATGACTCTCGGCAGGTTAGTACGCACAGCCTTGCTTCCCATTCGGGTGATGAAGGTCAGACGGCCAGGCTCGTGGTCGGGGTCAAGGGCATCAGCGATAGCAACGGCGTCCTCCCCAGTCGTCGTCGGGCCAAGCTTGACCCCCAGCGGATTGCGCACGTGGCGCAGGAACTCCACGTGGGCACCATCAATCTGACGGGTCCGCTCACCAATCCACAGCAAATGGCCAGAGCAATCGTAGGGTAGCTGGGAGCGCGAGTCGATCCGCGTCATAGCGTGCTCGTAGTCGATGAGCAGGGCTTCATGGCTAGCGTAGAAGTCAACGGTGGAGAGCTGATCGCCCTCGACTCCGCACGCCATCATGAACACCAACGCCCGTTCGATCTCCGCGGCCAGCGCCTCGTAACGAGCTTCCACATTGGAGTTACGCACAAAGTCAGCGTTCCATGCGTGAATGCCGCGAAGATCCGCAAAACCGCCGGTAGCGAAAGCTCGTACCAGGTTGAGAGTAGCTGCCGAGGCGTTGTACACCCCAATCAAACGCTTAGGATCGTGCTCCCGAGCTTCCGGTGTGAACTCGAATCCGTTGACGGCGTCACCTCGGTAACTGGGCAGAGTAAGGCCGCGACGGGTCTCGGTGTCCTTAGATCTCGGCTTGGCGTACTGCCCAGCAATGCGACCCACCTTGACCACCGGAAGCTGACCTGCGTAGGTCATGACGACCGCCATTGACAATAGTACTCGCAGCTTACTCTTAATGTTGTCGGCGTTCACTCCTGCAAAAGTCTCAGCACAATCGCCGCCTTGCAGCAAAAACGCCTTGCGGTTAGCCACTGCCGCAAGATAGGCACGAAGGTCATCGCATTCTCCGGCAAAGACCAACGGGGGAAAACTACGTAGCTGGTTGACGACCTCAGCGGTTGCCTGAGGATCGGGGTACGACGGCTGTTGCACCCTTGGCAGGGCATTGAGGGCCTCAAGACTGGGAACGCTCTGAGACATGGCGGGGATTCTACTTCCCGCCATGACCTTCTTCAGTTCCGTTCCACTCCTCTGACGAGGCTAAGCCACCGCATCCGAAACACCAGCCCTGGGTTTTTCACCTACCTGGGTGAATATCGCGCTCAGCAAGCCGATCAGCCAAGGAAGCTTGTCGAGCTTGAAGCTGAGCGGCAAGACGGGCGTTTTCCTCCTCCCGGGCCAGTTCCTCGGCATCACGAACGCTCTCCTCTCGCGATCGCTCCTCGGCATCACGACGATGCCTCCTACGGTCACGACGCAACTTTCGCATCTGAAACAGCCAGATGATCGGGTGAGGCCGCTGATCTGCCAGCACTGCTGGATAATCCTGGTACGGCAAGCCTGTGAGCTTGCATAAGGCGAGCGCGACATCGTCAGCTGCAGCCCGCAAGACAGCGTGAGAATGGGGTGTCCCCGCGTGACGCGACATATCAACCGATGTTCCCAGGTTGAGCTGTCCCGCAACAACCTGAGCCGGCACGACGAGGGCTTCAGCATCGAGAGCCAGTCGCGCTACCTCAACGTCTAGACGATGAACCTGACTAGCCCAACTGCGTATCCCCTCGGGAGCCATGAGGACTACAGAGCCCTCACATAAGTGGCGTAGAGCCTCAGCGTGGGCCTGAGTTCTCTTCATCCGACGACCGGACATGACATACACCTTGCTGACGCGTCCCGACAGGCAATGTTCGGCCGCAGCAAGATCACCGGGCCGATGCAGATGGATAGCGACGATGGTTGGTTGAGCAGGAAGAGGATGACCCGTCACCTCACCATGGGATCGACGCAACCACTTCATGGCATCAGGCCTTCACCACACGAGGCGGGGGCAAGGGCTTGCCGCCGGGCCTTGGTTTCACAAATTTCGAGACATCTTTGCCCTTGAGGTTGCCATGCTTGACCCGGAAACCATAAACATCGACGTAGCTCTGTCCGGTGAGATCGCTGATAGCACCCATGACCTCATCAGTAACCCACCGTAGAACGGCCATTTCCTCAGTGCGGTCTGCCAGCACGTCGAAGTGCATCGGTTTACCGAAGATGAGGGTCGGATGGTCGAGCAGCGGGATACCCAACACCTTGCGTCTCACTGTCGTTCCGCTGATACCTACTGGGACCACAGGGGCTCCAGACCCCAGAGTCATCCGGGCGACGCCGGTCTTACCCTTGTATAAGCGGCCATCTGGTGAGCGGGTTCCCTCCGGGAAAATTCCGACGAGGCCCCCCTCCGCAAGTCGGCGTTCTACTGGACCCATGGCATTGACGCTAGTACGGCCACCCGAACGATCCAGCGGCACCTGCTCGACTGCGCGCAAGAACCACGCGACGATCTTCGACCAGAAGCCTCGGTCGCCAGCAAAAAGCTCTTTCTTCGCCGGATAGGTGAGTTTTCTGTCAATCATGGACGCGACGATGATGGGGTCCAAGGCCGCAATGTGGTTGCACGCCAGGATCACCCCTCCTTCGGTGGGAATGTTCTCCTCACCGACGACGCGGGGGTGCCACAAGGCTCGCACTCCTGGTCCAAAGAGCGTATACTTGAAGAACTCGTACCACATAGGGCCTCCTCGGCGACCAAGCCTAGCGGCACCTCGAGTTCCCTAATGGGTGGAGGGATATGGAACACGACGGCAACGATGTCGATGCCGCCTTTGAAGCGCTCATCGCTCGCGAATTTGGGGAGGTCGTCACCGCCCCAGGTCGTCCCCGCCCGAATGGTTTACCGGCCCAACGGGCGCCGGCCCATGTTCCGCAAGAGCCGCCCCGTGACGCCGACGAGATGGATGAGCCGCTGCCCATGGAACCGGCAGCACCTCCCAGTCCAGCGACGAAGGTGGGATTGGTTCTGGTGGCGATATGCATCGTTGCCGTCCTGCTGGACATGGGCGGAGTCAATGTGCCCCAGACCACGCTGATACTAGCCATCGCATCCGGAGGAGCAGGGATTAGCCTGCTCATCTGGCGGGCCATCACTCGGGGAGACCGCGATGATGAAGATCCCTGGGGAAACCACTCGCGTTTGTAGCGAGTCACTTGTCCCGAACAACCGGGCCGGCGAGAGTTTCACTCAGGCTCTGACGCAAAGTACGGCGTGGCTTGCGGACAGCAGTACGACGACGTGGCCAGAACCCGCGAGCCATGCCCGGCGGTTCGCTGATGGAGTGGCGAGCCAAGTCTGCGGCGCCGATAAGCCCGGCATCGTTACCGAAATGTGCCTTCTGAATATCGGCCATCGGGCGGAACCCCCGGCCCGTCAGCGTGCGGGCATATACAGTGCGCGCAGGTTCAAGCAAGAGGTCTCCGGCGGCGCTCACTCCCCCACCAATGACAAAGAGATCTGGATCTAAGGCTGCTGCCAAGTTCGCCATTCCACGACCCAGCCAGATGCCAATGTCTGCAATGAGCTCAATGGCAAGACGATCGCCATCGACCGCTGCGCGTGTGACATCAGGACCAATGAGGTTGTCGGGATTGCGGTCAGCTACATGACCCAACAGGTCCTGAGCACCGGGAGCTCCCTCGGCAAGCAACGCTCGAGCGTCCCTCACGAGGGAATTTCCGGAGGCGTATTGCTCCCAGCAACCACGGTTGCCACATGGGCACCAGTGGCCATCGGGAACCACCGTCATATGTCCGAATTCTCCGGCCATGCCGTATCGGCCGCGGAACATCCGCCCATTGATAACGAGTGCACCCCCGATACCCGTTCCCAACGTCAGGCACACCATGACCCGTGATCCTTGTCCGGCTCCGAACCGGAACTCAGCCCACGCAGCCGCATTGGCGTCATTATCGACGAGAACAGGCACAGTGATGCGCTCAGACAGACGATCGCGCAGCGGCTCATTACGCCATGCTAAATGCGGGGAAAACCGCACGAGCGCCTGCTCAGTATCTATCCAGCCGGCTGCCCCGATACCTACAGCACAGATGGGGAGGCTACGAGCCAATTCACGGACTGACTCGACGATAGCGTCCTCAACAGCCTCGGGGCTGCGCGAGGGTGTCAGGCGCTGAATACGCCGAACAATCTGGCCACTTTCATCGACGACACCAGCGGCAACCTTCGTGCCGCCAATATCTATGCCAACGCTAAGCAATGAAAATCAGCCGAAACGACGCGCGCCCTGGTATGAGGGCTGTTGAGCTAGAACGGAGACTTTGATACCAGTTCGCGGACTGGAGGCGTGAATAAACTTGCCATCACCGATGTACATACCGACATGGGTAATGCCCGGGTAGAAGAAGACCAAGTCGCCCGGCTGCAAATCGGAGGTCGATACGGGGGTGCCGGCTGCGTACTGAGCAGCCGCGGTGCGGGGAAGGCTAACCCCAGCCTTGCCCCAGGAAACCATCATGAGGCCAGAGCAATCGTAGCCGGTCGGGCCGGTGCCGCCCCAGATGTAGGGCTTACCGAGTTGAGCCAGCGCGAAATTGAGGGCGCTCTGAGCGCGCGATGAAACCCCATGAGAGGGGTCAGGAATCGGCACTTGACTACCAGTTTGGGAAGCCTGGGTAGAACTGCTGGACGGCTGCCCCAGGGCACTCTGCTGATCGGTGGGCCGTCCGGTAGACCGGGACACCGCATGTGCAGCGGCGGCCTGGGCCTCGGCAGCTTGTTGACGCTCAAGTTCAGCGCGCTGCTGGGCAGTCAGACGGTCAACAACCTGCTTGGCCTCCTGCTCCTTCTTCTTCGCGTCGGCCAACAGCTTGGCCTGTTGATTGCGCTGACTCTCAATCGTCGCGCGATCAGCCTCAGCCTGGGACTTCATGGATTTCAGTCTGGCTTGCTCAGCCTGGAAATCCTGGAACTGCACGCTGGTGCGTTCCGTGACGTTTTGAATGGTCGCCAATTTGGACAGGAACTGCCCAGAGTCGCCACTTGCCACAAGCTGAGTAGTCATTGAGACACCGCCGCCGCTCTGGTAGTCACTCAGCGCGACGCGACCGAGAGCCTTGCGCATGGTGGCAACCTTGTCCGACTGGGTCTTAAGGTCTCTTTGCGAACGATCGAGATCCTTCTGAGCTTTGTCTAGGGCAGCCTGAGCCTCGGTGTAGTCCTCCTGTACTTTCGAGGTCTGCTCATCGAGCTGAGCCAAGCGAACCTTCGCCTGATCAATAGGATCAGGAGCGGCCTGAGCCCCAGGATCAACCGATGCCACTGTGCCGAGAAGGATTGCCCCCGTAATGGCAGCAAATGCGACGCCGCGTCCACGTCGAGGTGCGCTACCGCTCACCTGAGAAGCTCCATACTTGTGCTCCACTGTCTACCCTTCACCATCACCTGACCGCCCCTCGCCGCGTCATCACGCGGTGCGAGCCAAGTCATCCGTCCACCTGTGATTTGGTCGATCGGACCAGGACCATCCCTGCCGACTGAGAGAATCTTATGCGGTCCTCAGGAGCGGGGCAACTTGTTACCAAAAACCGCTCACCATGACGCTCGCTCGCCACCCCCATCCACATGAAATACCGCGCTGACTAGGTTGTTCTCCATACCCTGCTGGTATTCGCGGTGCTTTTTGTCGCCACGCCTACCTACCGTGCCGATTATGAGCGCCGCGCCCCTTCAACCCTCTTTCGACGACCTGGGAACTTCCCTGTCCGAGGTCACCTTCTGCGTCGTCGACCTTGAAGCTACCGGTACTAGCGAGGGCTCCCAGATCACCGAGATCGGAGCCGTGAAAGTGTGTGGAGGCCGCGTCGAAGGCGAGTTTCAAACCCTCGTCTGCCCAACCGAGCCTATCCCAGCTTCGGTACAGGTCCTCACCGGCATCACGGACGCCATGGTGCGCTCGGCTCCATCACTGAGCGCTGTACTACCTAGCTGGTCAGAATTTAGTCGCAGCACGGCACTTGTAGCACACAATGCTCGTTTTGATATTGGTTTCCTTCAACGCGCCTATGCTCAACATGATTATCCCTGGGACGACCCAGCCGTCGTCGACACCCTCGCATTAGCTCGGTCAGTGCTTGCCCGCGGAGAGGTCCGAAACTACAAGCTCAGCACCCTATCTCGGCTATTCCACACCACGACGACGCCCTCACACCGTGCCCTTGCCGATGCGAGGGCCACCGTCGACGTCCTTCACGGACTCATCGACAGAGTCGGCAATCTCGGCGTGACGACCCTTGAAGACCTCTTAGAAATGACCCATCGGGTACCGCAGGCTCGGCGTCGCCGACGGGCGTGGGCTAAGGACCTTCCCGAAAGGCCCGGAGTCTATTGGTTTTGCCTGGATAAACCTGCACCAGCACATCCGGAGGTCCTCTATGTCGGTAAGTCGGTCAACATCCGACGCCGAGTATCCCAATACTTCACAGCATCGGAAACACGACGCCACATGGACGAGATGGTGCGAATAGCTACCGGCGTCAAAGCTCACGAGTGCTCTACTCAGCTAGAAGCGGGGGTACGCGAACTACGCCTCATTGACGCTCACCAACCACGCTACAACCGTCGCTCTCGTCGGCAAAGATCGGTGTGGTGGGTTACCTTCACTCATGAGGCTCACCCGAGACTCGCCGTTGTGCAGCGAGCTCACCGCGATTCCCAACCGCCGTGGGGCCCTTTCACTAGCCGTCAAGCAGCGACTCGCGCGGCGATCATACTGGCTGAAGCTTTTGGCCTGCGACAGTGCAGTGGAGCTATGTCACGGCACCCTGATGGCTGTCCTCTCGCAGAGATGGGCCGTTGCTCAGCCCCATGTTTGGACCCCCACATCGACTACTCCGCCATCGTCGGCTTTGCTCGTCTCGCCATGACTGGCGACGTTCGCGACCTCACTGATCGGCTTGCTCAACACATCGCACGGCTGTCCGCGGCAGAACGTTTCGAAGAGGCCGCAGAGCTCACCGAGGACGCCCAAGAGGTACTGCGCGCCACCCGACGTCGTTCCCGACTGGTCTCCCTGGCGTCCTGCCCTGAAATTGTCGCGGCGCGGCGCGATGGCGCCTCCTGGGAGATCCACGTCATTCGACATGGCCGCCTAGCAGGAGCTGGACGATGCCGTCTGGGTACTGATCCAATGCCCGTTATTGATGCAGTGTGTGCCACCGCAGAAACCGTTTCTGCTCCGCCAGCCGGGCTACCAGCCTGCACTATTGAGGAGACCGAGCTTGTGGCGTCCTGGTTTGAAGAACCTGGGGTACGACTGGTTGACGTCATCGGAGAATGGTCCTGGCCCGCCCACTGCTGGATGGACACCAATGATCTCGCTGCCCGGGTAGCCGCCTTACATCACCCAGGTCACAACGAGAGCGACGAGGCACACAGCCAAGACCGCCAAGCCCGCCCCCAACTGGCGCCGGTATGACGACCACCGGGTTTGCAACCATACCCAGCCAGAAACGGCTCCCACAACGACCGCACCGATGTCAGCGACCCATGTATTGGAACCGACGACAATTGCCCAGATGATGAACATCGTTAATAACACGATGTCGGCACGAATGTCCTGCTTTTGAACGTATTTAACGACAGCCGATGCCGCCATCAGCCCAAACAGACCGCACATCGACCCCTCAAAGGAGTACAGCACCCCAGCCAGGCTGATGGCCGCTGACCCACCCACGCCACACAACAGGTACAGGAACGCAAACTGCACTGAGCCGATCATGGGCTCAATCTGGTACCCGATGAGAACAAGGAGCAGGCCGGTCAGGACTGCGCTGATAACCGAGGAGGTCGTCAAGGAGAAGACGAGTGGCCGCCAGACCTGGAAGTCAAAAGCCCTGGCAGACCCTGACGCCAACAGCGACGACAGCGGCGTCAATCGCGCCGCGATCGCGATGAGTAGGGTCACGACGGCCATAACTACCGACGCCGGACACCTCACAGGAACCGGACGGACGGGATGTTCACTCCAGCGGTCGAGCATGAATCTCCTCTGGCTCATGACCGTCAATCACAGGGAAATCAGAATATTCAGAATACTTAGAAAGGCCTCGAGGTGCGGTCACCTCGAGGCAGTATCCATTCCTACCAGGCTGGCTACTCAGGCCAGCTCGACGCTTTCAATAACGACCGGCTCGACCGGACGGTCCATGCGACCAGTGCGGACCTGGGCGATCTCGTCGACGACCTTTCGGGACTCTTCGTCAGCGACTTCACCAAAGATGGTATGACGACGGTTGAGGTGCGGCGTCGGGGCCACAGTGATGAAGAACTGGGACCCATTGGTACCCGGACCGGCATTGGCCATAGCCAGCAAGTAGGGCTTCGAGAAAGTGAGCTCTGGGTGAAACTCGTCGGCGAATCGATACCCGGGACCGCCAGTACCGGTGCCGAGCGGGCAGCCGCCCTGAATCATGAACCCGTCAATGACGCGGTGGAAGGTCAAGCCGTCGTAGAACTTACCAGTGGTCGGCTGACCGGTGTGCGGATCGACGTACTCCTTCGTGCCGCCGGCCAGACCGACGAAATTGTCGACAGTCTTGGGCGCCTGATCGGCAAAGAGGTTAAGGACGATGTCGCCGTGATTGGTGCGCAGAGTCGCGGTAGAGGCCACCTGCCTGCCTTCCTGTGAGAAACGATGTGGTCCCTTCTAGAGTACTGACTGTTGCGTCAAACCGATCGGAATTATTCCGCCAGCCGCCGTTTGGGACCCCGAATCTCTGGTCTATGGACCATTTGGTCGATACCGTGGAAGATGCTCGATCACGAGCCATATCCCATACGAATTGGAGGAACCGTGTCCTGCAAGAAGAAAGCTTCCCGCAAGACCGCCGCCGCAAGCAGCCCCAGCACGCTCAAGGAGCAGCGTGCCCAGGCGCTGGAGACCGCCGCCGCGTACCTCGCCGCCGCCCAGGACAAGGCTGCTCCGCTGGCCGCGCAAGTCAACGACAAGCTCGGTCCCCTGACGGAACAGATCTCGGACAAGCTTGGCCCCCTCTCTGACCAGGCTGTTGAGGCTAGCAAAAAGGCCTTTGACGCCTCGAAGGAGTACACCCAGGAGAAGGTCGTTCCAGCCCTTCATCAGGCTTATGACACCTTCCAGAAGGATGTCTTGCCTGACCTTGAGGAGCGTGCCGAGAAGGTCATCTCTCACCCAGCCGTTGAGGAAGCCACCCGCCGTGGACAGGCTGCCTTCTCAGCCCTCAAGGGCGAGTCGACCGAGCTGGCAGCCAAAGCCGGCATCGAGACGAAATCGGTCAAGAAGGCCAAGCACCGCAGCAAGTTCGGCAAGGTGTTCGGCACTCTCGCCGTCCTTGGCGGCATTTCTGCTGCGGTAGTTGTGGCCAGCCGCCGCTTCCTGAGCTCTTCCGACGACGGTTGGACAGCCCACGAGCCCAAGGTCACCTACTCTTGGACCCCTGGCGATAAGGACAACACCGACAGCCCCGCCCCGAACACTGACGAGAAACTCAAGGACACGCCATCCCCCAAACCCGAGACCAGCCACGGTTCGAAGCCCGTTGCCAAACCGGCAGATAAGCCCAAGCCGAAGGAGGACAAGTCGGTTCCGGCTGACCCGGTCGCCGCCATGGCCGATGAGGGTGGCCCGGCTGCTGCTGCACCGGAGACTACCGCCGAGACCACTGCTTTCGTTGACGAGGGTGCCCGCTCCGAGACCACGACCAAGGATGGTGCGGTCAAGGCTCCTGAACAGGGCACGAAGGATGAGGGCAATAAGGCCACCTCATACGTCGGGGATAACCCGCCTGAGGGCTACGTGATTAAAGGCAACGACCGCTCGATGAAGTACCACGTCCCGGGCTCGGGTGGTTACGACCGCACCATTGCTGATGTGTGGTTCGCCACCGAGGAGGCTGCCCAGGCTGCCGGGTTCACCAAGGCCCAGCGCTGAGAGCCATTCTCGCCATCTCGACGGGGCTCGCCACCATGGTGGCGAGCCCCGTCGTCGCATATTTTCGTGCCAGCGCGTGAGGGGCGGAGGGACAACGTTCAGATTCCGAAACAGCCCGAACAAACCCTAGCGTCAATTGTGATATGTATCACTTTAAGTGACACAATACGTAACAATTTTATAACAACACGCTATCGATGTCACGATAAGTGCCCGTGACAGCACTTATGCCGGTTAGAAGAGTGTTCTGCCCACATCGTGCGGACACAAGCCACCGACAGAAAGGCCTGTCACATGATCACTATGGATCTCGAGTCCTCGAAGACGTCGACTGCATGGGTCGACGCCCGCTTTTTCTCGCTCCATGTCCGTTCCCTCGTCCATGAATGCCGCGTTCCGTGGCGTGTCGTCGCCCTGCTCGCGCATGTCCCCAGTCGAATCGTCCAACGACTCGCTGGCCAGGGGGACCGTCCAATTCACCGCATCCGCGTCATCGACGCCGTGCGCATCCTGCATATCAGTATCGACGACATCAACGCAGCACGTGAACGCACCGTGCCAGCAGGAAGCACGCGCGCTCGGCTCCTCGCCCTCCACAAGGCCGGCTGTGACATTGCTGAGATCGCCACCATGCTGGACGTAACGATGTCCTACGCCGCGAACCTCATGAGCGGGGAAGAGCAGATGTGCACTGAGATGACGCGACTACGCAGTCGGGCCGCATGCGAAGCTCGCGGCCTGCTCTCCACTGCCGAATCCATGGCATCCATGTGAGTCGAGCCCATGTGGATCATCCTCGGCTCCGCGGTGGCGTGTGGCCTGGCGCTGTGGCATCTACGCGTCACGGTCCCGAATCTCGTCGAGCCAACCGTCGAAGAAGTGGGGGACGCGGCCCTGGCAATCAAGCTCACATACACCTCCCTCACCACTCCGACGCGTACCTTCGTCGTCGCCGTGACAGCAGCTGTATGCGGGGCCGCATCGGTCTGCGCGCCACCATGGGCATGGGGCGTGTGGTGGATCTGGTCGGGATCGGTGACCACTCTGGTCATCGTCGATTATGCGACGACCTTCCTACCGCTGAAGTTATGGCGTCGCTGCGTAGCTAAGGCTGGGGTAGCGCTCCTGGGCGGAATCGTCCTGACACGGCCGCCACGTGCACGGTGGCTCGTTGCGTGTGTTCTGATCCCGGCAGTGTCAACAGGATTCTTTTGGCTCATGTGGCGACTCAATTCATCCCTCGGATACGGTGATGTCAGGCTTGCGGCGGGCACCGGCTTCCTGGGAGCGACGACGGCCGTACTCTCCCCATACCCAGATTTCGTCCGCACCGGGATGACGACTTTGCTCTCCTCCACCATCCTCGGAACCGTTGTGGCCGTCATCGTCACCCTTGTTCGCAAACATCGCCCCTCTCCATGGGGGTCGGCATTTGCCTATGGCCCAGCCCTATGGGCGGGCCCCTGGATGGCATTAGCAATCAGCCTTGAGTAGCAGCTATCCAACGGTTGAGATGGTCGTGTACCGCTCCCGAATCAATCGATTGAGCGGCACGCTCCAACCTCTGGGCGAGCTGTGGAACGACGCCGTCATCAACCTGCAGGCCCTCTGCAGCAGTGTTGAGCAGCACGACGTCACGCCTGGCCACGAGATCAGCTAGTAGGTCAGCCCAGGTGAATTCATCGACGCGAAACCTCGAGCATGGACCTCTTTCGAGCTACATGGTTTGTTCAGCGGGGCTTGTCACCTCAGGGGACTCAGTGGTGCCCGGCAGTCTCACGCGGCTCAGCGGCATCGCCACGAATGCCACGAATCACTGAAGCCACCGTCTGAGGCAACGCCACCGGATCAACAGGGTGGGTCGCGATGGCGTCTGCATGGGACCAGGACGCCAACCAGGCGTCCGCGACGCGAGCCACCAGCAAGACGACGGGCGGGCAATTGTCAACCTCGTCCTTGAGCTGATGGCACACACCCATCCCACCGTAAGGAGCAGATTCGCCATCAGCGATCAGAACGTCATAATGGCCACTACTCACGGCGTCAACCACCGAGGCCTGAGTAGCTGTCTCAACGACCTCGGCACGCGGAAGATCCGGAGCGATCATCCCGGTCAAAGCGACCTTCACCTGCTCGCGGACAGTGTGATCGTCAGAATAGACGAGAATCTTGAGAGCGCCCGACAGCTCCCCGTGTTTGTCGCCCATGAGCGGTCCTTTCCCTCGAAGGCGTGGGACTGACATCTCGGTCACGACCGGATGCAACATGGCAGATGCTACAGCCTGAGGGCTATCTCTGCGCCCAGCACCGTCCTGCCTACTGAGACAAGCGGTATCACGAAAGTACGTAAGTCACCACATTGTGCCATCTAAACCCTTTCAGTCAACTCCGAATCAAACTGGAACAGCGAAACAGCATGACCAATGACACATTTCCAGCCATAATGAGGCCGTGGCCACTTCAGCGCAGACTTCACAACGACCGACGGGAGCCATCCACCCGATCGCGCCGACACGACTTAACGCGCCGGCAGGTCATCCCGATGCCCTACCTATGGGTGTCTGGGTGTGGCTGGCCAGCGAACTCATGTTCTTCGCTGCACTCTTCGCGGCGTATTTCATGATTCGCCAAACAACCAGCGACATGGCCACAGCAGGTCAGCAGACCCTTTGGCAGAGCGAGTCCTCTTACCTCACAGTGGGGGCCGCCGCCATCAACACCCTGATCCTGGTGTTGTCCTCGGTTACCTGTCAGATGGGCGTTCACGCCGCTGAGCATGGCCAAGTTAAGCGCACCAAAGGCCTTGGAGCGATCACCTCTTGGGGCATGCGCGAGTGGTACACCCTGACCTTCATTATGGGCGCGGTGTTCATCGCTGGACAGCTCGCGGAGTACATCACTCTCATCGGTGAAGGCCACACCATCTCCTCGAGCGTCTATTTCTCGGCCTTTTTCATCGCTACCGGTTTCCACGGCTTGCACGTAACTGGCGGTTTGGTTCTGTTCTTGTTCACCCTTGCCCGCACCTACATGGCTCGGCGGTTCACCCACGAGCAAGCAGTTACGGCAATGGTCGTTTCCTATTACTGGCACTTCGTTGACGTCGTGTGGATCATCCTGTTCTCGGTGATCTACATCGTGCGCTGACACCCCTACTCCAAGAAAGGTGAAGGTGACTGTGGTGATGAGATTCCTCTCCACGAAACGGCACAGCCGGGCAGCTAAACCCGTACTGTTGCTGCTGGCCTTGGTTCTGGTGGGGTGCGTGTACGCCTTCGTCAGTCCTTCGGCCTCTGGCCGCGCGGATACGAATGCGTCAACCCAGATAGCCCGGGGCAAGGAAATCTTCCAGCAGAACTGCTCTTCTTGCCACGGCTTAAACGGCGAGGGCACCACTCAGGGCCCGTCTTTAGCCGGTGTAGGCGCAGCCGCAGTTGACTTCCAAATGGGTACTGGCCGTATGCCGATGGCGCGCCCCGAGGCTCAGGCCCCATCAAAGAAGACGAAGTTCACTGACGAGGAGATTGCCTCAGTTGGCGCATACGTCGCTTCCCTCGCTCCCGGACCGAAGGTCCCCTCCTCCCAGAGCCTCAATACCTCAAACTTGAAGGCTGAGGAACTAGCTCGAGGCGCTGAGCTGTTCAAGACCAACTGTTCGGCCTGCCACAACATCGAGGGTCGCGGTGGCGCCCTCCCCGAGGGTGCTTATGCCCCCTCCCTCATGAAGACCTCCAACAAGCACATCTACGAAGCTATGCGCACTGGCCCGCAACAGATGCCGGTGTTCTCCAAGTCCGTCATTACCGATCAGGACGCCCGCGAAATCATCGGCTACCTGCAGACCACTCATAGCGAACCCAATAATGGCGGCTTTGCCCTTGGCGGTATCGGTCCGGTCACCGAGGGCCTGTTCGGTTGGATCATCGGCATCGGCGGCCTGGTCCTGGTCGCTGGATGGCTGGCACGGAAGGGGGCTCGCGCGAAGTGAGCGATAAATACACCGAACGCAATGACCTGCCGGTCGAAAACCCGGGGGTCGAACCCCATGTTGAACGTTACACCGACGCTAATCCAAAGGTTGGAAACCGCGCTTACCGACAGGTATTGACCCTCCTCGGCCTGGTCCCAGTCCTCGCTATTGCCTTCGTCGTCGTGTACTTCGCGGTGCCGCGCGACGCGACCGTCGAAATCGGTCCGTTGTACATGAACGCCTCTACCTTCGGGCTGGGGCTGTGTGCAGGGCTCGCAGTGCTATTCATTGGCATCGCGTGTATCCACTGGGCCAAGCAGATCATGGGTGACGAAGAAATCATCCAGGAGCGGCATCCGGTCAATTCCGATGCCGCTGATCGTAAGGAGTTCGCCAAACAGTGGCGTATTGGCGCTGAACAGTCCGGACTTTCCCGCCGCAAACTCATCGGTGGAGCTCTCGGCGGCGCCATCGGCATCATGGCCGTACCGGCTATCGTCACCCTCGCTGACTTGGGACCCAAGCCTGGACCGGGAACTCGTCGCGCGACGATCGAACGGACCATCTGGGCCGAAGGTGTGCGGCTGGTCAACGACGTCACCTTCCAGCCCATCAAAGCCTCCGATCTAGAGATCGGCCAGCTCGTCAACGCTGAGCCCGAAAACCTCAAGGAGCTTGAGGGAGTTGAGTTCCAGCGCGCAAAGGCCAAGGCTGCCATCCTCATCGTCCGGATGGATCCTGACTCCATCAAGATTCCTGAGTCCCGTAAGGACTGGCAGGTCGGTGGCATCCTGTCGTATTCCAAGATCTGCACCCATGTCGGTTGTCCTGTCAACCTCTGGGAGCAGCAGACGCACCATCTGCTGTGCCCCTGCCACCAGTCAACCTTCGATCTGGGTGACTCCGGTGTTGTCGTCTTCGGCCCTGCCGGACGCTCACTACCTCAGCTACCCATCACCGTTGACGACAAAGGGTACCTGGTCGCTCGAAGCGACTTCACCGTTCCGGTCGGCCCGTCCTACTTCGAACGAGATTCTCGTCACGACTACAAGAAGGGTGACAACTGATGGCCCGGCCAACTGGCATCGCCGAAGAATCACCCACCCTGCGCACCGCAACGGCTGATGACAAGCCATCGGGTCGCGGGATGCGGATCGTTAACTGGCACGACGACCGTCTGGGTCTGGCCAGGATGGGTAAAGAAAATCTGCGCAAGGTTTTCCCTGACCACTGGTCATTCCTACTGGGCGAGATTGCCCTGTACTCGTTTGTTGTTCTATTGCTCACGGGTGTATTCTTGACCATCTGGTTCAAACCGTCAATGGCCGAGGTCGATTACACCGGCCCGTACCAACTACTCAAGGGAACGCCCATGTCGGAGGCCTTCGCCTCCACTCTGGACCTCTCCTTCGAGGTGCGTGGTGGCCTGTTAATTCGTCAGATCCACCACTGGGCCGCCATTCTCTTCGTGGCAGCGGCCACTGTGCACATGCTGCGTATCTTCTTTACTGGTGCCTTCCGCAAACCCCGTGAGATCAACTGGTTGATCGGCCTAGGTCTGTTCATGCTGGCCATGGTCGAGGGCTTCGCCGGCTACTCGCTACCCGATGACCTGCTGTCCGGCACTGGCCTCCGGTTCGCCGATGGTCTAATGCGCGCCATCCCGCTAGTAGGCACCTGGGTTGAGTTCTTCGTCTTCAACGGCGAGTTCCCGGGCACCGCAATTGTCCCCCGCCTGTACATGGTGCACATCCTGCTCATCCCAGCCCTGCTCCTGGGACTAGTGGCCGCCCACCTCGCGCTGGTCGTCTACCACAAGCACACTCAGTACCCGGGCCCCGGACGCACCGAGAAGAATGTCGCGGGTTACCCGCTGTTTCCGGTATACGCGGCCAAGGCCGGCGGTTTCTTTTTCGTGGTCTTTGGCGTGTTGACTCTCATGGGCACCTTCCTTCAGATCAACCCGGTCTGGAAATTCGGTCCCTATAACCCAGGCGAGGTAACGGCCGGGTCCCAACCCGACTGGTACATGGGCTGGCTTGAAGGTGCGGTACGTATCACCCCTAACTGGGAGTGGCACATCGGTCACACCACCTGGAGCTGGAACATCTTCCTTCCTGGCGTGTGCCTCATGGGCGTGTTGTTCACCCTGCTAGTCGCATGGCCCTTCGTTGAAAAGTGGATCACCGGTGACGAGTCTGAGCACCACCTGCTCGACCGCCCGCGCAACGTCCCGACTCGTACCGCACTCGGTGTCGCCGCCATGAGTTGCTACGCCATGTTCTGGCTCTCAGGGGCCAACGACATTATCGCGACCCACTTCCACCTATCGCTGAACTCGATCACATACTTCATGCGTGGTGCGATCTTCGTCGTCCCGATCATCACCTACCAGATCACCAAGCGCATCTGCGTAGCCCTGCAGCGAGCAGACCGTCAGCGCCTACTCCTCGGGTCGCCCTCCGGCGAAATCATTCGCGAACCTAATGGCGCATTCCACGAGGCCCACGTACCGGTCAGCGACAATGAGGCCTGGACCCTCACTCAGCAAAAGACCTACCCCATCCTTACTGCCGGCTCGATCGATGATCGTGGTCGTAAGGTCAGCAAGAAGCGTGCTCGCTGGATGAAGTGGTTCCTCGGTGACAACGTCCCCACAGTAACCCGTGAAGAACTGGAGGCAGCCCGTTGTCACGCCGAGATCGGCTCCGGCGACCCCGCCCCCCAGGCAGAGATCGCCGACTGACCCCCGGCTCTACCTAGCGCGGAGGCCCTCTCGCTATGAGGGGGGCCGCGTCATATCCGGCCACGTAACTGCTGCCAGTTACGCTCCCACTCGGCTGGGTCCGGCGCATGGTCACGAAGCATCGTCGTTCCCCCGCCAAGGCCCTCTTCGTCCCAATGCTGACGAGCGTGAGCCATAAGGTGTTCAGGGAGAGTCCCCCGAACAGTCGTGACCCGCCACCAGTCCACTTCCTGGCCCTCACATGCCATGATCATGCCGACCCGCCGCGGCGACGTGCCCACGAGTTGGGCAACATCGGAATAGGTCACTACGGTACCGGCGGGCAGAGCTTCTACTGCCGCGAGTACGTCGTCCACCGTCGAGATCATGGTTCTAGTCTGCCGCGTCGCGGCATGACCCGAGGATAGTGACGTGGGACAATAGCTACGTGCGTTTTCTCAACGAGCAGCCGAACTACGACCTGACGTATAACGACGTCTTCATGGCACCAAACCGTTCCTCGGTGGGGTCCCGCATGAACGTCGACCTCACGTCAACAGACGGACTAGGTACTCCTCTGCCCCTCGTAGTGGCCAATATGACCGCAATTTCCGGACGTCGCATGGCAGAGACCATCGCCAGACGCGGAGGCATTGCAGTTCTGCCCCAAGATATCCCCGCGGATTTCGTCGCCCGGTCCATTCGGCGCGTCAAGGATGCGCATACTCGATTCGACACCCCGGTCACCGTCAACCCGACAACGACTGTCGGTGAGGCCATGAACTTGCTCAACAAGCGCGCTCACGGCGTCGTCCTTGTCGTTGAAGATCATCGTCCGGTTGGCTTAGTCTCCCCCATCGAGGCTGAGGGTGTAGACCGATTCGCTCAATGCCATGAGGTCATGACAACCGACCTCACCTTGGTTGGCCCACAAGCAAGCCCAGACGACGTTTTCCAGACCCTTGCAGAGCGGCACCAGAAAGTCGCGGTAGCTGTTGACGAAAACGGTCTTCTCGTTGGCATTATGACGTCACGAGGTGCCCTACGCACCGAAATCTATCGTCCTGCTGTGGATCCGGAAGGACACCTCATGATCGGCACCGCAATTGGCATTAACGGTGACGTCGCCGAACGCGCCCGCAATGCCCTGGAGTCCGGTTCAGACGTGCTCGTCATGGACACCGCCCATGGCCACCAGGACCAGATGATTCGCGCTATCGAGATCGCCGATGAGGCCCGCACAGCTTTTGAAACGAAGACTGGCCGACGAGTTTCCATCGTCGCCGGCAATATCGTTACCCGCAGCGGCACCCTCGATCTGCTGGAGGCGGGTGCGGACATCATTAAGGTCGGCGTCGGACCGGGCGCCATGTGCACCACTCGGATGCAGACCGGGGTGGGGCGTCCGCAGTTTTCGGCAGTGTTGGAGTGCGCCGAGGCTGCTGCTGAGGTTGATGGTGCCGTCTGGGCTGACGGTGGGGTGCGTCACCCCCGCGATGTTGCTCTTGCCCTTGCTGCAGGCGCCGGATCGGTCATGATTGGCTCGTGGTTCGCGGGTACCCACGAATCGACCGGGGCCATGCTCATCGACCACGATGGCCGGATGTACAAGGAGTCCTTCGGCATGGCCTCGGCTCGCGCCGTGCGTCACCGTACCCGTGAACGCAGTGCTTTCGAGCGAGCCCGCGCCGCCCTCTTCGAGGAAGGCATTTCCCAGTCCAAGATGTACCTGGATCCCCAGCGCCCTGGCGTCGAGGACCTCGTCGATTTCATCACCTCCGGGGTACGTTCCTCGTGTACCTACGCCGGAGCTGCTAATCTCACGGAATTTCATGAGAAGGCCGTGATTGGTGTGCAGTCGCCCTCTGGGTACGAGGAGGGCCGCCCGCTGCAACGCAGCTGGACGTGAGCCCACGGCGAACGTGTCTATATGTGACCTCCAACCTGAACCATCCGGTCCTAGTGTGGCCCCCATGACAGCACATCGGATTCTCGTGATTGGAGGCCACGGACACGTGGCCAAGCACTTCACCCAACTCGCCGCATCTCAGGGACGTCAGGTCGACTCGGTCATCCGACGCAACGACCAGGCACACGACGTCACCTTGTGGGGAGGTAACCCGGTCGTGACGGACGTCACTACCTTGCGCCCCTCACAGTGGGACGACCTCATCAGTAACCACGACGCTGTGGTGTGGTCGGCAGGAGCCGGTGGTAAGGGTGCGCCAGAAGACACTTACGCTGTCGACCGCGACGCCTGTACCGCCCTCGTTGACGCTATCGGACGCTCCCCTCACGGTCCGCATTTTGTGCTTGTGTCCTGGTGCGGCAGCCCGAACCACGGTGTGCCCTCCGACAACTCTTTCTTCCCCTACGCCGACGCCAAAGCAGCCGCTGACCGTCACACCATGGACTCATCGATTCGGTGGACCATCCTTGGGCCGGTGACGCTGAGTCATGATCCGGCCTCGGGCGTGCGGATCCTCACCGAGGGCGAGGAATACGCTGGCACCACAGTCTCGCGTGAAACGGTCGCACAGGCCGCTCTAGCATGCCTTGACGACGACACCACAACGGGCAAATTCATTCGGTTCTGTGACGGGCCAAGGCCCATTGCCGAGGCCTTCTAACCCGGTCCATATCACCGTGTGGGGGCCGTATCGGGAATCCTCGACATCACTGCCAGTCTCGACGGCCCCGGCGGGGCGCCGCACGATCTCCGTGGGCTTGGCATGTTAAGTGAACGCAAGGGTAATCTTTGCTTATCTGCACAGGTTTGTTTCTACCAAGACACTAATTTCGTTGGCCGCATGGGATATCAATGAGCTGACCTCGTGGGCGACGAACGGATCCTGCTAATAGCAAGAGGGCGGCGTGCGTAGAGCTATCAGTGTGCACGCCGCCCTGTCCCATCACAAGAGCCCCAATCACACAAAGGTCAAGAACCATATGAGTCCCACGATCAGCGGAGAATCGCTGTCCAAAACGTACATATCGGGCAGTACCCGAGTCCATGCGATCGATAATGTCAGCGTATCTTTCACCCATTCCGGAGTGCACCTACTCACGGGAGAAAGCGGATCGGGAAAAAGCACCCTCATCAATCTCCTAGCTGGTCTGGATACCCCAGATTCGGGGTCCGTCTACGCAGAAGGCGTCACCGTATCTGATCAGAGCGAGGCGGGCAGAGCCCAGTTTCGATTACGCCACATCGCCGTCATCTTTCAGGACGACAACCTCATCGCTAAGTTGACCAATACCGAGAATATTGCGCTACCTCTGTGGGCACAGGGCAAATCGAAGTCCGATGCCACCGAAATCGCCCACGAAGCCATGCGAAAACTAGGAATCGAGTCATAGGGCAGATGCCACCCCGGCGAGGTCTCGGGTGGCCAACGGCAACGCGTCGGAGTTGCGCGAGCACTGGCCAGCGGGCAACACATCCTCCTTGCCGACGAACCGACTGGGGCGCTCGACTCCACGACGTCCGAAGGGCTCTTCGAGCTGCTGGGAGACCTCGCACACGACAACCAGATGTGCGTCATCGTGGCCACACACGATCCACTTGCCACGAAGCACTGCGACTCCGTCACCATCCTCCTGGACGGGCAAATCGTCGCATGAACAGAAGACTAACGGCCCAGACATTCCGCATCTGGACGCGAAGCAAGCACCGTATCAGTTTGTCATGTCCATTCGCAGTGGTGATTGCTTGCTTCATCGCCCTGTACCTGACGCTGTCATCCTTCGCCCTCACTGGTTCACAGAAAAGAATTAGTTATCTGGATGGTCATGACGCATCCATCACTATCAGCCAGACACAAACAACTCTGCGCCCTGCCCAGGGTACGGTAATCGATCGACTGAGAAAATCAGGGGCACGGAACATATCCGTCATCACCACTGGTTCCAGCTTCCAAATTGACGGCCTTCGTACCACCGGATTGTCGACAGGTTTCCACGATCGAATTCAATACATGGAATGGGCCTCGGGCTCACCCGCATCGCGATATCACCTGACCGCTGGCCGTTGGCCCTCCAGTCCGGGAGAAGTTGCCCTGTCCGGGCCTTTGGCCGCACGTCTCCACGACCCCAGTCGCATCCACGTCTTCTCCGACACCTCACGATTGCGGGTCGTGGGGACATTTCACGATGCCTACGCCACAGACGCTTTGGTGGCCATCGGCGCCGCGAGCGGTTGGAAATCCATGTCTGCCGCAGCATCCAAAGGATACCCGTCACTGTCGCCCATCGTGGAATACGTCTGGGATGGTCTGCCGCTCAGCACCGCCATACCCTTATTCAGCACGCTGTACGGGACTCCGACTGACTCACTTGTCACATCCAGCCGTGATGGAGCAAAGATCTCCGCAAGCCCCCAGGTATCGTTGGCCTCTCGAAGCCCCTATCTCGTGATGATCCCTTGCCTTTTGCTCACAGGTGCCGTCCAACTCACCGTGATGGCTAGGATCGCCACATCCATCCGCGCACAGCGGCAATCAATGCTGAAACTGGGGATCCCGCTATCGGCAACGCTCGCGTCCGCACTCGGCTCGGTCCTCGCCATCTGTCTGGCGGCATGGTCGGCAGGTGTATGTGGAGGCTGGATACTCGGAATGGCCCTTCGCAGATTCCTGGTGCCTCACCTACTCACACAACCCATCAGCCCACCGGTGTCGATCGCCCCATTAGCCATGACACTCCTGGCACTCACTGTCGCCATGAGTATCGCGGCCATTCCACTGACCGGCCCGCGGGCTGGTGGGCGAAACAGAACAACACCGCACCATGCCCGGGCGGCAACAACGCTACGGTGGGTCAGGCGAGTGGCTGGTGTCCTTCTCATTATCGGCGGACTACTCGCACTCCAAAACCGGACCCAACTCGACGACGTCATGCATGGTGCCATCTTCGTCTCATCCGGAGCCGTCCTCCTCATGCCCGATCTCATTTCCGGAATCATCTCGGTCGTCAAGCTTCCAACACCCGCTGGTCTGCTGGCCGTAAAGACGCTGCACTTCAACGATGCACGAATTCGGATCATGGGGTCAGCGTTGTGTCTATGCCTGGTGATCCCTGCCAGTGTCAACGTCATCATGACCTCATACCAGCAGTCAACGGCGGCGCTGAGCATGGCCCCACCGGACACCTTGATCCTGCAATCGCCAGATGGCAACCCCGTACCAAAAGACCTTCCCCGAAGCGTGCAGGCGCGACCGGCATGAAGCGTGCCGTCAAGGTCGACATGCTCAGTGGCGAGATCACGTCGAACCATCACTCCGGAACCGCGCAGGCCGTCATGGTCGTATCATCCCCGGAAGACGCCGAACGAGTACTGAATATGAAGCTCACGACCGAGGAGCGAGCACATCTCAATAACAGTTTCATGCTGTCATTTTCAGATGGCCCAGCAAAGACAATCCTCGCCCTAGACGATGGCCGCCGGGCCGCAATCCCATCCAGCCGGGTCGAGGTCAACCCGACATGGGCATACATCTATGGCGGCGTCATTGTGAAAGGGACCCTAGAACGAATCCGAGCCCAATCGATACCACACCAGTGGGTATACACGGGGGTCCAGAAAAGCGACATCACTCAAGCCGTCAACTATGTCCACCGCCAAGGCCTCGATCCACAGCTACTCACCTACCACGTGGAACCGGAACCTCCTCAGATGCCGTTCGCTTGGTGGACGGTGTGCCTTACCCTCGTCATCATCGCAGCGGGTATCACCGCCAGCGTTTCCGCGTCATTGGGACACATTGCACGAAATCAGAGCCGGCAGCTACTCGCCATAGGACTCCCGAAACGGCTGGGGGCAATGATCCCCATCCTCGAGAGCATGCTTCTGGTCGGATTGTGCTCCGTCATCGCGAGCGTCCTGGCCATCGTTCCGGTCGTGGTCGGGCGAAGCCTGTCTGAGTCCTTCACATTATGGGTGCCGAAAGATTGGGTCATCCTGTGGTGTGCCGGGCTTGGACTACTGATTGTGTTGTCCCCTTTAGCAGGACTCCGCGCGATCAGGGCACGAGAGCGTACCGCCGATGCCCTGATCTAGCCCAAACACGGACATCGCCGCCGCGGTCTGATCCGTGGCGGCGATGGTCGATACGTCAGTGAGCGTAATCCCCGCGGTAGTACTCAAAAGCCCAACCCGAGGCGGCCCAGATACCAATGCCCAGCCCGAGCAGAGAGATCCACCAGCCGAAGATCGGGCCGAGGCACATGATGGCGACAACGAGCGCGCACCAGAACGGCCAGATACTCTGTGGCGGGAAGAAACCAACCGGACCAGCCCCGTCGATCACCTCGGCGTCCTTCTCGTCGGAGGGTCGAGGATTGATCTTCTTGGCGATGACCTGGACGTAGAAAAACACCATCAGGGCCATCGCCGCCGACAGCCCGAGCACCCAAGTACCGGCCACTTCGTGTGCCGTGAACCAGTACACCGGGGTGACGACAAGGTAGAACAGGCCGAGCCCGCCGAATACCCAACGTTCCGGTTTCATCAGGCATCCTCCTTACCGGAGTGGACGAGTTCGCGCGGATTAGCTTCCCCAGTCTCGGGGGCCAGAGCGGCCTCCGGATGATTGATGTCGAAGGCCGGAGAGGTGGAGCGCACGCGGATCATCTTCGTGAAATTGTGAGCGGGCGGCGGGCATGAAGTAGCCCACTCGAGGGTACGGCCCCAACCCCACGGGTCAGCGACCTCGATATTCGGATCGTGACGAGTAATCCAGACGTTCCATGCGAACGGCAGCATCGAGATGGCCAGCAGGAAGGCACCGAAGGTCGACACCTGGTTGAGTAAGGTGAATCCCTCCCAGGCACCGTAGTCGGCAATACGACGCTGCATACCCTCAACACCAAGCCAGTGCTGAACGAGGAAGGTGGTGTGGAAACCGACGAACAGAGTCCAGAAATGGATCTTGCCCCAGGTCTCGTTAAGCATGTGCCCAGTGATCTTCGGCCACCAATAGTAGAACCCGGCGAACATCGCGAAGACCACTGTGCCGAACAGCACATAGTGGAAATGGGCTACCACGAAGTAGGTGTCAGACACGTTGAAGTCCATCGGTGGGCTAGCGAGCATGACACCAGTGAGACCGCCGAACAGGAAGGTCGTCAAGAAGCCGATAGCAAAGAGCATCGGCGTGTCAAAGCTCAACGAGCCACCCCACATGGTGCCAATCCAGTTGAAGAACTTCACACCAGTCGGAACAGCGATCGTGAAGGTCATGAAGGAGAAGAACGGCAAGGAGACCGCGCCAGTCACGAACATGTGGTGGGCCCACACAGACACCGACAGACCACCAATAGCCAGGGTCGCGAACACCAGGCCGACATAGCCGAACACCGGCTTGCGACTGAATACTGGCAGCACCTCGGTGATGATGCCGAAGAACGGTAAGGCGATGACGTACACCTCCGGGTGTCCGAAGAACCAGAAGAGGTGCTGCCACAGGATCGGGCCACCGTTCGCAGCGTCGAAGATATGGGCTCCCAGAGCCCGATCAGCCTCGAGGACGAGCAGACCAGCCGACAGGACTGGGAAGACGACCAGCACCATGATCGAGGTGATGAGGATATTCCAGGAGAAGATCGGCATCCGGAACATCGTCATGCCGGGGGTACGCATGAGAATGATCGTCGTCACGAAGTTGACAGCACCGAGGATGGACGACAAGCCAAGGAGGTACAGGCCCATCACCCACAGGTCTCCGCCGACTCCCGGAGAGTTGATGGCGTCCGATAGCGGCGCGTAGGCGAACCAACCAAAGCTGGCAGCACCACCAGGGGTGAGGAAGCCGCTACAGGCCATCAAGGAGCCGAAAAGGTACAGCCAGTAGGCAAACTGGTTAATACGCGGGAATGCGACGTCCGGGGCACCGATCTGAAGCGGCATGAAGAAGTTCGCGAACCCGGAAAACAGCGGGGTAGCAAACATCAGCAGCATGATCGTGCCGTGCATCGTGAAGAGCTGGTTGAAGGTCTCCTGGTGCATGAACTGCATGCCTGGATATGCCAACTCGGCGCGAATAAGCAGGGCAAGGATGCCGCCAAAGGCGAAGAAAAACAGCGACGTACCAAAGTACAGCCGGCCGATTTTCTTGTGGTCGGTCGTCGTCATGTAATCCCAAACAAGGGCACCGAAGCTGGCCTTGCGACGCTCCTGGCGAGTAACGGCAGGAGGTACGGTTCGCTGAGCAATAGATGCGCTGGTCACTTCTTCTCCCCCTCATGTGAGTCGGTGGTGGTGAGGGCAGCAACCGAATTCGCAGGCTTGATCTCACCGGTGTCGCCCTGAGCTTTGAGCTGCTGAAGGTGCTTGTTGTAGTCCTCAACCGACACCACGTGCACCTTGAAGATCATATTTGCGTGATAGGTTCCACACAGCTCGGCGCACTTACCGTCGTAAACACCGATCTTCGTCGGGGTGAGGTCAAACTGGTTGGGATGGCCCGGAATGACGTCCATCTTGAAGTAGAAGGCCGGCACCCAGAACGAGTGGATAACATCAGCGGACTTGAAGCGGAAGCGCACTGACTGGTTCACCGGAAGGTACAGATCCGGAATCTTCTCGATAGTGCCAACCTCATGGGTGACAACACCACCGGCGTCAGGATTGTTGGCCTCCATATAGTTAAAGGTCCACGACCACTTCTGGCCGACAACATTAACGACATGTTGAGGGTCAGGGTTCTTGTCGAGCACCTTGTTCTCGGTACGAACGGTATAGAAGAACAGCACGCCGATCACGAGGAAAGGAACGATGGTGTAGAGCACTTCAAGCGGAAGGTGATACCGAGACTGGCGCGGAATCGCCGGGTCACCGTCCTTACGACGGAACTTGAAAGCGGCAAATCCGATGAGTCCCCATACGAATACGCCGATGACAAGCGCCGCAACCCAGGCGCCAATCCACATATTGCCCATGTGCACAGCGCGATCGGACGCCGGATCGACAAGACCGAGACGAGCTGCGCGCCCGGGGCCAGTACTGCCGCAGCCACTGAGGGCCACCACCGCTACCGCTGCGGCACAGACGCCACCGACTTTTCCGGCAGCACGCCTGCCACTTCGGGGCACGTTCCGGTCAAGGTCGTGTCGCCAGCTGACTCTGCGTCCCACGGTTCACCCTCCCCATTGCAAGCCCGCCCCCGACCCGACGATGGGAACAGGTAACTGTTGTGTCCGTCACATCGAACAATAGCGAAAATAAGGCGCTTCGTCCGCCCAGTAGGACTGACGAAACGCCTTAATGACTCCAACGAGCCTGCCCGGGAAAAGTTCCCGATCCCCAGAACCAGCTCAGTGGAAAGAGTCCCCACAAGCACAGGTGCTAGTCGCATTAGGGTTATCGATAGTGAACCCCTGCTTCTCGATGGTGTCCATGAAGTCAATCGTGGCGCCAGCTAGGTATGGGGCGCTCATACGGTCAGTGACCACATCGACCCCACCGTAGGTCTTTACAACGTCGCCCTCGAGGTGACGCTCGTCGAAGAACAGCTGATACCGCAGCCCCGAGCAACCGCCAGGCTGCACAGCCAGACGCAACGCGAGGTCGTCACGACCCTCTTGATCGAGCAACGACTTCACCTTTGCGGCAGCCGCGTCGGTAAGGATGATTCCGTCAATGGCGGGAGGGGTAAGGGCGTCGGTCATATAGGCTCCAAGAACGTGTGATGGACAGTCCCGGGAGATGACCCGGGTGGTCGATCTTGATGGATCGGGCGGGTGTGTCGTCCCGTCGCATTATCCACTGTATCCGCAGCACGCCGTCCACACCGAACGGCACCGGTTCAGCGCGCAGCGGAACAAGGACATTCAGGGAATCAACCGGGGATAAGACCGTCGCCGGCCGGGTTCTCCGACAGCCAGACTGAGACTTCCTCGATCGTCGCAGAAACGTCAGGAACGATGAGGTCCGAGTCGATGATGTTGTCGTCAGCAATCGGAGTACCAACAGTCCGCACCGTCGTCACCAGCTCAGTTAAGGCCTCGGTGAGCTCATTCTGCGAGGTTGTCTCGATAGCGTGCTCAACACGGGCATCGATGCGATTGAGATGACCCATTTCGGTGTCGGGCACCTGCCACTGGCCTTCACCAACAATGCGAATGATCATGACTGATCCTCCTGACGTCGCACAGATCGCGATCCCGTATGCGGGTCCGTTCCGTTTTCGGCGCCGGACTCGAGCTCCGGGGCGGAACCATCACGCCCTGCCCCCAGCTGAGCCTTCAAAGCCGACAGCTCAGCGTCGATGGCATGGTCGTCGGCCAGACTGTCAAGCTCCCGGGTGATGTCGTCGCCGTAGCTGCGAGTGGGATCCTCAATAGCACCACTGGCAATGAGCTCGTCCATGGCTCCAGCACGAGCCTGCAATTCCATCGTCTTGTCCTCGGCGCGGGTGATCGCCATGCCGATGTCACCCATCTCCTCATTAAGGCCTGTGAAGGCCTCGTTGATGCGGGTCTGGGCTTCAGCTGCGGAGTAGGTAGCTTTGATAGTCTCCTTCTTAGTACGGAAGGCATCCACTCGAGCCTGGAGGCGCTGCGACCCGCGGATGAGTTTCTCTTCCTCAGCCTGCAGGGTGGCGTGCTGGGTCTGCAGATCATTGAGCTGGGCCTGCAGAGTTGCCTTACGGGTCAGCGCCTCACGGGCGAGATCCTCACGACCCTGCTCGAGTGCGCGACTGGCAGCGTTCTGCATCTTGTCGACATCGGTCTGTAATTGATTCATCTGCAGCTCGACGCGCTTACGGCTCGTGGCGACGTCGGCGACGCCCCTGCGCACCTTCTGCAGCATATCGAGCTGACGCTGGTAGGAGTAGTCGAGGGTCTCGCGCGGATCCTCGACCTTGTCGAGGGCCTTGTTCGCCTTAGAGCGGAAAACCGTCGAAAGTCGTGCAAATATGCCAGCCATAGGTGGAGTCGAATCCTTCCCCTTCAGTGCTTGAGGACTCCGGGAAGTCGTCAGCGTTGCGGTTGCCTGATCATTAGGGTACGGGACTGCGCAACATCGGCAATAGCAATACCCGTACAATCTTCTCAGCCCAGACAGGGTCGCGCCAGCTGGAACAAGCCACCGGGCGCGCGAGGACGACACATAAAAGGATGGATCGTGGGACTGTTCCGCCCCTACGAGCAGGGAACCAGCAAGAAGACCGGACCGGCGGAGGAGACCGTCGAGGCAGAGCCGGGATCTAGTACTGAGTCCTCCTCTTCCTCGGCTACCGCAGCTCCCAAACGCGCTCCGAAGACCTCGGTAACCGGCAAAAAACAACGGGCTGGTAAAGGGGGTCACGCCGGTAAGGAGCACCAAACGGCTGCCCATAAGGCGCCTGGTGCACAGCCGAAGACCGTATCCCGGCACACCGCGAAGAAGGGGCCGACGCCAACCCGCGCCGAAGCCGAAGCTGCCCGTCGTCACCGTCTCAATCCGACGCTGAGCAAGAAGGAGGCCCGCAAGCGCGAGCGTCTGGCCAAGCGTGAGCGCCAGGCTGCGGCCATGGAAGCGGCCGAGCGACGCCCAGAGCGGGGCTACCTGCGCGATTACATTGACTCGCGTTGGACTTTCAGCGAATTCATTATGCCGATCTTCCTGGCCGTCATGGTGATCTGGTTAGCCATGCTCTTCATCGCTCCAACCGCCGTTGGCGCCATCAACGCCATGTCCATGGGCATGCTGATCGTGATGATTTTGTGGCTCATTGATTCCTGGCGCCTGTGGCACGGGGCGAAGAAGAGGGTCCGAGCCCGTTATCCCAGCGCTCCCCTGCGTGGACTGTGGTCCTACCTCAACAATCGCGCTATGACGGTGCGTCGCTGGCGCAACCCGGCACCGCGCGTCGAGCGTGGCGAAAGAATTGACTCATAGCTTTGTAGGACGCAGACGTGGCAGACGTGGTTGTCTTATAGGTATGAGTTACTCGTGGCTTTTTAAACAGTCCCGCATCACTGTCAAAGGCTCCGAACACCTCGGTGAGCTCGGAGCCGGGCAGCAGTTCGAGTCCCAGGAGGAGGCCGAAGCATGGCTCTCTGAAACGTGGCCCGAGCTACAAGATGCTGGAATCAACGACGTCACCCTTATGAAGGACGACGATGTCGTCTACGGCCCGATGGAACTATCGGAAGAGTGATCGCGGACCCTCACGGTCTGCCAAGTCATCACCGCACCAAAAACTGTCAAGGCGATCCCCAGCCCAATAACAGTCGGACGGGATTGGGCTATAGAACGACGCCGTTGCTCGTACGTCTGCACGGTGTCGGTATGGGTTGCCGTGTACGTGGCCTTGTGACAGGTGTCCCCCGGATGCATCTCGACACCTCGACAAGAAATTGTGGGCGAGGCCATGACCATAATTCCCCACACCAGCAAGGTAACCCCGGCCGCAGCAACAACGACGTCGAGAACCAACCGAAGCGTGGGATGACTCGCACGGCCTAACGGTGCGCTGTGCTGTGCCGACGTTGTAGAGCTCACAAACTCACCATACTGGCGACTCATTACGACCGCGCCGCCACGCACTTGACATCCCTCGACTAGGCTGACCGACGAGGTGTCGCTCCGGGGAATGACCGAGCCCATCCCGAAATTATCTACCGAATGGAACCTTCCACCGAATGAGAGGAATCCTCGTGGCCAACAGCACCCAGCTGCCCATCCGCCCGCGTCCCGACCTCAAGGTGTCGCGAAATGCCAACGGCGCCGACGTCGTGATTGCCGGTCTGGTCGAGGGTTCCCAAGGCCCCACCGTCCAGGGGCTGGCACCGCGCGCTGTCAAAGAAGCTGAAGAGACCTTCGGCGCCCCGCTCGTCGAAGTGGCCATTCGGGCCGGCGGATCTACCAAAATTGGTTCCACCGTAGTGCTGCCATGGTTTGGAAACAGCCTCGTTCTGGTTGGCTGCGGAGCTGAGGGATTCGATGGTGAGTCCCTGCGCAAGGCTGCCGGTTCGGGCGCTCGTGCCGCCGCTGACTTATCACACGGCAGCAGCCTCAAAATAGCCGTTGACATGGGGACAGTCTCGGCCGAACAGGTTCGAATCGCCGCCGAGGGGGCCTTACTCGGCTGCTACAAGGTGCCGACCATTACCGCAACCTCGAATGAGCCCGAGATCTCGACCGTCACGATCGTGTCCAATGCCCGTGGCGCTAAGCCCGAGCTCAACAAAGCCCGCATCCTTGCTGATGCCGTCTACACCGCCCGCGACTGGGTGAACGCTCCAGCCAACTTGCTCTACCCGAAGACTTTCGCCGCCTCGGTGCAATCCTGGTGCAACAACCTCTCGGACGTCACCGTCGACGTGCTCGACGAGAAAGCCCTGGGGCGTGGTGGCTTCGGCGGCATCCTCGCGGTAGGCGGAGGCTCAGCCCACTCCCCACGTCTGGTCCGCGTGGAATACGCCCCGGAAGGATCCACCACCACGCTGGCTCTAGTGGGCAAGGGCATTACCTTCGACTCTGGCGGCCTCAATATCAAGACTGCTGCCAACATGTACACCATGAAGTGCGATATGGGCGGTGCTGCTGCGGTACTCGCCGCCATCGGCGCGATTGCCCGCCTCGGGCTCAACGTTCGCGTGGTTGCTTACGGGTGTTTGGCAGAGAATATGCCGTCTGGATCAGGGTGGCGCCCCTCTGACGTCGTCACTATGTACGATGGGACGACAGTCGAAAACGGCAACTCCGATGCCGAGGGACGCATCGTGATGGCCGACGGCCTGGCCCGCGCGCGTGAGGACAACCCTGACTTCATCGTCGACATTTCCACCCTGACCGGCGCCTGCATGGTCGCTCTCGGTAACCACACCGCAGGTGTCATGACCTCGGGGGCCCAGGCAGCAGACACCTTGCTCGACGCTTCCGAGGCTGCCGGCGAGGACTTCTGGGAGCTTCCGATTACCGACGAGGTTCGCGAAGGCCTGCATTCTGACATTGCCGACGTCAAGTCCTCCGGCGCTCGCGAAGGCGGCGCGATGCTCGCTGCAGCATTTCTACAACGCTTCGTGACCCCAGGCACCGACTGGGCCCATCTCGACATCGCCGGCCCGGCGTACAACGAGGCCTCGGCCCATGACTACACCCCGATTCAAGGAACCGGATTCGGAGTGCGCACTCTGGTCCAGCTCGCCGCACATATGGCTGGCTGATCATAAGTATCACCACTGGGGCAGGGGCTATGGACCCTGCCCCTTGCCGTATTCGGATGACATTTTCTGAATCCAAAAATGGGACCAACTGCACATTTGGCCACAGTCAAGCTAGGCTTGCCCCGAATCCGTCGCGGCTTGCAAAGGAGCTCCAACACATGTCGACCGAAGTCACTCTTCCTGCACTGGGCGAGTCCGTCACCGAAGGCACCGTGTCCCGCTGGCTCAAGGCTGTCGGAGACACCGTCGAGGCCGACGAACCCTTACTTGAGGTGTCCACCGACAAGGTCGATACCGAAGTCCCCTCCCCCGCCTCCGGCACCCTACTTGAGATCAAGGTTCCCGAAGACGAAGACGCCGAGGTCGGCGCCGTCCTAGCCATCATCGGCGACCCCTCCGAGTCGGGCTCTGCACCTGCTGAGGCCCCCAGTGGCAATAATGAAGCTGCCGAACCGCAGCCCGAACCTGAGCCGGCTGCCGAGCGGAAGCCGGCTCCTTCCGGTGGTTCCGCTCAGGGAGTTGAGGTCACCCTGCCGGCTCTGGGCGAGTCCGTCACCGAAGGCACCGTGTCCCGCTGGCTCAAGGCTGTCGGAGACACCGTCGAGGCCGACGAACCCTTACTTGAGGTGTCCACCGACAAGGTCGATACCGAAGTCCCCTCCCCCGCCTCCGGCACCCTACTTGAGATCAAGGTTCCCGAAGACGAAGACGCCGAGGTCGGCGCCGTCCTAGCCATCATCGGCGACCCCTCCGAGTCGGCCCCTGCGCCTGCTAAGCCGACGGCTGAGCCCGCAGAGAAGGCCAAGCCTGAGCCGGTGAAGAGCGAGGCCGAGGAGGCACCGGCGCCGGCCGCGCCGAAGCCCGCCGAGGCTCCCAAACCCGCCGGGGCCAATGAGGTCGCCCCACGCGCCACCAACCCGTCGTCGGACGTCTACGTCACCCCGCTAGTCCGCAAGCTCGCCCGGGAGAACAACGTCGACCTGTCGACGATCACCGGAACTGGTGTCGGGGGTCGTATTCGCAAGCAAGACGTACTAGCTGCAGCCGGTAAGCCTGGAGAGGCTCCCTCATCTCCTCAGGCACCAGCTGCCGCCCCTGCCCCGGCTGCTCCGAAACCAGCTGGTTCAGCCCGTAAGGCCTCCCAGGAAGTCTCTCCGGAGGCTGCCGCTCTGCGCGGCACCACCGAGAAGATGAGCCGTCTACGCAAGGTCATCGCCTCGCGGATGGTTGAGTCCCTGCAGATCTCGGCTCAGTTGACGGCCACCGTCGAGGTGGACATGACCGCTATCTCCCGCATCCGCAACGCTGAGAAGGCTGCTTTCAAGGCTCGCGAGGGAGTCGGTCTGTCCTACCTGCCTTTCATTACCAAGACCGTCGTTGAGGCCCTCAAGGCCAATCCGACCTTCAACGCAAATATCGACACCGAGGCGGGGACGATCACCTACGGTTCTTCTGAGAACATCGGCATCGCCGTTGATACCCCGCGCGGGCTGCTGGTTCCGGTCATCAAGAACGCCGGTGATCTCAATATCGCTGGGTTGGCCCACCAGATTGGCGATCTCGCTGCCCGCACCCGCAACAACAAGGTGACCCCTGACGAGCTATCCGGCGGCACCTTCACCATCACCAACTATGGCTCGGCTGGTGCCCTCTTCGACACCCCGATCGTCAACCAGCCCGAGGTCGCCATCCTCGGCACCGGTGCTCTGGTTAAGCGCCCAGTCGTCGTCACCAACGAGTTCGGCGAGGATACCATCGCAGTCCGCGACATGATGTACCTCTCGCTGTCCTACGACCACCGGCTCATTGACGGCGCCGTGGCGGCTCGCTTCCTATCGGGCATCAAGGCTCGACTGGAAGAGGGCGACTTCGCCGGAGAGTTCTGACCTTTGGAGGCTAAGAAGAACGCGGGCCTGGGAAACTGAATACCCAGGGCAAGCCCGAGGCGGTGGGATCGATCCCACCGCCTCGCCGTTTACGCCCGCCCCTTGCGAATGCTGCTCGGACTCGGCGGCTACGTCACCTCATTGCATGGCCGACACTATGATCGTAAGATGTGATGCAACAGGACCCTCCCACGCCTCAGCCCCACACTCCGCAGATAGTTGACGGGGTGAAGCCCCGCGGCTGGGTTGATCATCCCGCCGGATTACACTTCGAGTACCTGGGGATTGCAGATAGCCGTCCCACCCGCACTGAATACAACGAGTGCTGGGCGCATCAGCGCGAGGTGCACGCTGAGGTGTCCGCCCACCAGCGCCCCAACACGGTCATTTACGTCGAACATGATCCCGTCTACACAGCCGGACGACGCACCCGCAAGGAGGCTTATCCTTTCGACGGCACCCCGGTCGTTCCGGTGGACCGGGGCGGCGAAATCACCTGGCATGGCCCTGGTCAGCTTGTCGGCTACCCGATCGTCTTCTTGCAGCGCGGTATCGGCGTCGTCGATTATGTGCGCCGAGTAGAGGAAGCCATTATCCGGCTCGTTGCCCAATACGGATTGCGTGCCGGGTGCGTCCCTGGACGGACCGGAGTGTGGTTCCCGTCCGATGGAGTGGGTCCCGAGCGAAAAGTGTGCGCCATCGGCATTCGCGTCTCTCGACAGACAGCGATGCACGGTTTCGCCCTCAACATTGACCCCGACACTGCTGGCTTCGACAACATTATTCCGTGTGGCATCTCCGACGCCGACGTGACCAGCATGGCACGCGAACTAAGACGTCTGCACGGCCCCGACGCCGAGGTTCCCTCTCTGCTAGAGGTGGCTGGCAACCTCGAGCCCATACTCACTGAGATGATGTCGTTTCAGCCGTATGAGATGAGCCCAGACATTCCGCGTCGGGAGCACCCGGCGTTCCTGCATCCCATGTCATGATCCTGTCCGTTCCCTCGGCTACAGTTCCCTCTACCCTGCCCCAAAGGAGATGTCGGTGACGTATCCCAGCCACGCCCGCACCACTGGACCGCTGTTAGCGGCCACAGGTGTCGCCATGGCCATCGTCGCCGCGGTGATTGGACGACTCCGTCCCCTGGAACCTCGTCTGCTGGGCAGGGAGAATCCAGACGTCCTCACGAGCGTCCTGCATGCCGTCGTCGAAACCCTGTTCTGGACAGCCCTGGTGTGGACGCTAACAGAGCTTGTTCGCGCCACCTTGTGCTCACCGCATCGGGATGTCGTCGATTCCACCCGCACCCGCGGACGCCGGGCATGGTTAGCCGCACAGATGTGGGCTGTACTGGCCCTGCTCATGATCCCCCTGGAATCCGCTGATTCCGCCGGTTTGGCCTTCGAGCAAGCCTTCCTCGATCTCCCGACCTACATCACCTCAACCCCATCTGTAGCGGCTTGGCTCGTCGTCGCAGTCTTGGGGCTGCTGGTCGGCCTGCTTGCTCTGCTGAGCACCCATCTCGGCGGCCTCGTAGTGGCAAGCTTAGTGACGGTCCTCGCTGCATTGCCAGTTCCCGTCACCGGGGCAATTTCGGTGGGCCTTAACCACGATTTCGCCACCGACTCCGGAGCTCTGGCCGCCGTCGGCATGACAGTCGCCGCTGCTTGCGTTCTGGTCGAGGTCCTTGACGGCCCGCGCCCTGCCCTCACCGACCGTCTTATCTGGAAGCAACGCATCGGCGCCGCCGTAGCCCTTGCTGGAGGCATTATTGTCACCTGGCAAGGTCAGGCTGGGCGTTCCTGGGGCTCTGATCGATGGGGCGTGGCCCGCATCATCGTGCTCGTCGCTACAGCTATCTGGGTCGTCATCACCTGGCTGCCACGTACCAGGATGCTGAGCTGGCTCGGGGTGACGATGGTGGCGGTCGTGCTGATTGTGACGGGAGCAGCAAATCAACTCGTACCACCGCGCTACCTCATTGGTCAAACCCCGGCTGTCAATTACCTCGGCTATGAACTACCGCCGGCACCCACAGCCGCCATCCTGCTGGCTCCCGGCCGACCCAACATCGGTTTCTGGACTCTGTCAGTCCTCAGAATTGTTGGCTATTACGTCGCTGTTAGGACCCTCAAGCGTCGTGGCGAAGCCTGGTCTGGGGCACGTATAGGCTCATGGATCGGGGCTTGGGTCGTGGTGATATATCTTGCCAGCACCGGGCTGTGGGAATACTCCTCAATGCAGTTCAGCTGGCACATGCTCGTTCATATGACCTTCAACATGCTGGTTCCGGCCCTACTGGTGCTGGGAGCGCCAATCACCCTCCTAAGACGGGTATTGCGTTCCGGAGACCAGATCAATGATGGTTTCAACGGACCCCATGACTGCCTCATGGCGACGCTGGAATGGCGTCCCACAAAGATCCTATTCGGCCCCTTCGCCGCATGGATCGTCTTTATTGCCAGCTTCTACGTCGTCTATTTCACCCCGATATTCGGCTACCTCATGCGCTACCATTGGGGACACCAGTGGATGCTGCTGCATTTCCTCATGGCCGGGTTCATGCTGTTTGAATACGTCATTGGCTTGGACGATCTACCAGTGTCACTGCCCCACATCGGCCGATTGGGGTTCGTCATTACTGCCATGCCTTTCCACTCGTTCTTCGCCGTCATCACGATGAATGCCCACCAGATCATCGGCAAGGATTTTTACGAGGCACTATCTATTCCGTGGGTTCCCAATCTGCATGACGACCAGAACCTCGGTGGCCAGATCACCTGGGCCACCGGCGAGATCCCGATGGCTCTGGTCCTCATCGCGCTGTGCGTGCAGTGGTTCATCTCGGACCGTCGCGACCAGCGGCGGGTCGATGCTTCTGAGGACGCCGGCCTTGATGAGTCCCTGGCCGCCTACAACGACATGCTCGCCCGAATGGCTGGTCAGGAGATCAAGCCGCACGATCCAGGGACCAAGTCATGAGCACGGCCGCAATGAGTCCCCCAGACGAGGAGCAAACCGTCCTACATCCGCCGGTGCAGTTGCAGATCAGCGGGATGACCTGCGCTGCGTGCGCCACAACGATCGAGAAGAGGCTGTCCCGCATTGACGGGGTGCACGCGAGTGTCAATTTCGCCTCTGAGCGGGCGACGGTAACTGGCATGGGCGTCAAGGATGCGATAGCCGCTGTCAAGGATGCCGGCTACACCGCAGCCCTGCTCTCCGACATCGATCTAGCAGCCGAGGCAGAGCGCCGCATCACCATGTTGAGGCGCCGCCTCATTGTGGCCGTGCTCCTGACTTTGCCCCTCATGGACATCGGCCTGGTCTTAGCTTTGGAACCACAATTACGTTTCCCCGCGTGGGACTGGCTACTCGTCTCCCTCTCCCTGCCGGTGGTTTTCTGGTCAGCGTGGCCATTTCACAAGGCAACATGGACGAATTTGCGCCACGGTATGACCTCCATGGATACCCTAGTTTCACTAGGGGTTTTATCCTCTTTCGGATGGTCGTTCATCTCCATCCTCATCGGCGCTCAGGACCAAGAGGGGTATTGGCTGGGCTACGGCATCACCCCGGCGGGAGCTGACACCCTTTACCTTGACGTCGCCGCCGGGGTGACCTGTTTTCTGCTAGCCGGACGCTACTTTGAAGCCCGCGCCAAAAGGTCGGCACGGTCTGTGCTAACAGCTTTGAGGCAGCTGGCTGCCAAGAATGCGCGGGTGTTGCGTAACGGAATCGAGACTGTCGTTCCCGTTGAGCAGCTACACGAGAGTGACCTCTTCGTTACCTTAGCCGGAGAGACTCTGGCCGCCGATGGGGAGGTTGTCGAGGGGTCTTCCAGTATCGATACGTCGATGATGACCGGCGAACCGATACCCGCCGACGTCACTGTAGGGTCAGCGGTGCTCGGCGGAACGATGAACCTTACCGGGCGGATCGTGGCCAGAGCTACCGGAGTTGGTGACCACAGCCAGCTCGCCCACATGGCGGTGTTAGCCGAGGAGGCCCAAGCTCGCAAAGCCAACGTCCAGCGTCTGGTAGACAAGGTCGTCGAGATCTTTGTGCCAGCGGTTCTTGCCATCGTCGTCTTGACCTTCTTCGGTTGGTGGATTGCCGGGGCAGGAACCCGGCATGCCCTCTCGGCAGGCCTCTCGGTGCTTGTTATAGCCTGCCCGTGCGCCCTAGGTTTAGCGACGCCGACTGCCCTCATGGTTGGGGTTGGCCGAGGTGGTCAGCTGGGCATCCTCATTAAGGGGCCAGAAGCTCTGGAGGCGTCCGGTCGCATTGATACCGTGGTCCTTGATAAAACCGGTACCGTCACCAGCGGGGAGATGACTCTCGTCGCGACGCTCCCTGCCAACGGGCAGGACGTCGATCGCGCCCACCGTTACGCCGCCGCCCTGGACCAACACTCCACCCACCCGGTTGCTAAAGCTGTGGTAGCAGCCGTCAAAGGCACCATTCCAGCGTGCCCCAGCCCGCGCACTTTCGCTGGACGAGGCGTCAGTGGCGAGGTTGAGGGGCATCGTGTCATGGTTGGCAATCCTGCCTTTCTCACGGAGACAGAGATCAAGATTCCCGCCGAGCTGAGCCACACCGTCAAGAAGGCAGCCGAAACAGGCCGTTCCGCCGTTCTGGTAGCGATCGACGGCCAGGCCGCAGCTGCCCTTGTCGTCGCCGACACCGTCAAACCCGAGGCCCCGGAAGTCATCGCCCAGCTCAAAGATATGGGGCTACGAACTGTTCTCCTCACTGGTGATTCGAAAGCCGCCGCAGAAGCCGTCGGAACACAACTTGGCACCGACGAGGTCCTGGCCGAGGTCCTACCCACCGACAAAGCCGAGGTCGTTGAGAGACTTCGCTCTGAAGGCCGCGTGGTAGCCATGGTAGGTGACGGCATCAACGACGCCGCTGCCTTGGCAAGCTCCGATCTTGGCATGGCGCTGGTCACCGGCACTGATATCGCGATGCGCAGCGCCGACATCATCTGCGTACGCCACCATCTCGGGGTCGTCCCGGACGCCATTGGGTTGTCGAGACGCACTCTGAGGACCATCCGCGGCAACCTTGCATGGGCTTTCATCTACAACATTGCAGCGATCCCGATCGCGGCCGCCGGTTTCCTGAACCCGCTGATATCTGGGCTTGCCATGAGCCTTTCGAGCCTCTTCGTCGTCACCCATTCCCTGAGACTTCGTAACTTCGGCACACGCAGTTAAACTGGCCGGCGTGAGTGTCGAAGCAGACGGTAGGAAACTCCTCCGAGTCGAGGTCAAGAATTCTCAGACGCCCATCGAGAACAAACCCCACTGGATCAAGACTCGGGCCACAATGGGTCCGGAGTACCGCGACATGCGTCGCCGGATGATCGACGGAGATCTGCACACCGTGTGTCAAGAGGCTGGCTGCCCCAACATTTTCGAGTGTTGGGAGGATCGCGAGGCCACTTTCCTCATCGGCGGCGACCACTGCACCCGCCGTTGTGACTTCTGCCAGATCGAGTCGGCCAAGCCGGAAGGCTACGACAAAGACGAGCCGCGTCGCGTCGCAGAGTCCGTCAAGCAGATGGGGCTGCGCTACGCTACCGTTACGTCGGTATGCCGAGACGACCTCGAGGACGAGGGTGCCTGGCTATGCGCCGAGACGATTCGTCAAATCCACAAGGTAACTCCCGGCGTCGGCGTCGAGATGCTAGCCCAAGATTTTTCCGGCAAACAGGACCTGCTCGACATCGTCTTCGAGACACGCCCGGAGGTCTTCGGTCACAACCTTGAGACAGTCCCCCGCATCTTCAAGCGCATTCGACCCGGATTCCGTTACGACCGTTCTTTGGCCGTCCTGGACTCTGCACATGAGGCCGGTTTGATCACCAAGTCAAATCTCATTCTTGGCATAGGCGAAACCCGTGAAGAAATCTCACAGGCCATGCGGGCACTCCATGACGCCAACACCGACCTGCTGACAATCACCCAGTACCTGCGCCCAAACTCCTACCTACACCCCATCGACCGTTGGGTGACGCCTCAGGAGTTCGATGAGTTAGCCGAAGAGGCCCGCGAGATTGGATTTGTCGGTGTGATGAGCGGACCGCTTGTGCGATCCTCCTACCGGGCTGGCCGCCTCTATCGGCAGGCTATGGAAGCTCGCGGCGAGCGTCCGGTGACGATCGTGACCGGGTACCGCGACGGTGCGAAACCTGCACCATTCGCAGCCAAGGAGTGACGGTGCGACCTCCTAGAACTGGGACGCGCGTCGAACGGCTTGCATGAGATGAAGCCGCCCCTGCATCAACGTCATAACATCGAATAGCCAACGCTTCAAGATCGTCGGAAACGGGTCATCACAGAACGGTTCCGGTCACGACGAACATCGTCTGCTACCCGGACCCCGCCTGAGCACGCAGTCGTGGATGCTGGCGGGCCTTGTTCGGCATCGATACATCACTGTAAACAACCGCGAACGTCCCCTCTCGGCCAGAACCACCACATCCATGGAAGGACCTATGAGCTCCGGTAGGCTTGAGAAGTATTCTCAATTCGTCGATATCATCGTCGCTCCCGACGTCGTCACAGTGGAGAAGAACAGTGACGACGATAGCTATGGATTCTCCCATAAACCTCCTCACTAATTCCGTCGTAGGCATACATATAGCATCACTATAGGCAGCACGACAGCGGCTCATCCGTTGAATTGACCCGATCAAGAGCGTCAATCACTTTATTAAACATCAACTTGGCCACGAAAAAAGGTTCTCTTATTTTCCATAGCATTGGACTGACGCACCTGCCCCTTTCCACGCCCGCCACCTTGGAAAACATGCACATCCTGATACCCAACCCCAACTCAATCATTCCCTCCGTTTACCTACACCCAGACACCGACTCCAACCTTCCGCTCCTTAACAGACTCTAACTCCACCATCCGTATGCATCCCAGTCACGGACTTGGAAACGCACCCACAGCAGACACTTTGATCAAACCACTCCCCATCACAAGCAGCATGACCACCATACAAACCAGCAAACCCGGTTTTACGGCTTCACATTGAAAATGTGTACTGAAATCCCAACCAACGTCAATCAATCACATTGACTCAATCAGCAATAGCCGTATAGAGTACTTCATAAACTCAACGTGACCGATCTGGTGCCACGCAAATACGTGATGATAGAGTTACCTGGATACGCATCCAATGCCCGACCACGGGGATTATGCTTGAAGACCAAATGCTCCACACTGGGACGAACTCAACCATATCGTGGGCACCTCAGAGCAGGTCCTCAGCAAGGCACTTTCACCAATTCATGACCCCCAAGATTATGGGACGGAAGACCTCGAACTGTCCGCGCATTAACTCCATATTCGGTGTATTGGCATGCCATCTGGTCACGTCTGCAACAAGCCTGGATGGGTCGATGCGCCGTCGTAGCCATCACCACACGGGGCACCTGCCGGAATGACGTACTTCTGATCGCAGCTCCACCAAATGTTGGCGGTGCACACTCCGTTCACCACACCGACCCCCGTCCAAATATCCGATATACTTCGATTGCCTCAACCGGGGCATCCGCAACCAATAGAACGGAGAACCTCCATGAAGAAGACCCATCTTGTGACTCCTCTCCTTATCGGCGCAATGCTCGTACCCGCAACGCTGTCAGCTCCCAGTGCTCATGCTGTCGAGCCGACAACGACCATCTCGGCGACCGCCACCCACGAGCTCTCGGCCAGTGACGCTCACAATAGCCTCCAGCTTCTGAACGCACGTATTGCGACCCTTCAGTCAGTACAGAAATCCGTCCCCGGTTCTGACTACTCTGATCAGATCCGCGATCTTCTCAAGGCTGCCTTCGACCTACGTGGCCTCATCGACACCCTCGCTCATGGAGGGATCCCGTTCTACGACCCGTCGACGATCATGCCGAGGATCAAGTTGGCCGCCACCACTATTGACACCATTCACACTGCTACGACCACTCTCCAAAACAAGGTCCGCCCCGCCCACGTCGAACTCGGTCTCGAAGTCACCAAGGCCGTCCTGCTGACCGCTAACCCAGCGTCCACCGCCAAGGAACTCGACGCCGAGGGCGCCGCCCTCAAGGCTCGCCTGGACAAGGTCTCGCAGTACCCCGACCTCGCCCCGAATGACGTTGCCACTGTGTACGTACGCACCAACTTCAGTAGGACCATCTGGCAGGTGCGCGCTGACCGTAACCGGTACATCCTTGGTCACAAGAGCGCCGAAGTGTACAAGACGCTCAATCACGCCATCACCAAGGCCGTCGGCGTTCGACTGAACCCAAAGACGACCGTAGGGAACATCCAGGCTGCACGCACCAAGCTTCTTGCGGCCTATCAGACCGCATTTAATTCCCCCGATGTCAAGAAGGCTGCCTGAGTCAGAACACACTCGCTAATTGACATCAACACTTCGGTGCCTTGTCCGCCTGCGTGCGGGCAAGGCACCGTTGCCTGTTCAAAAGACGATTATCTTTACACGAGCCGTCTCCAGTAACACACATCTTCCCTCAGAGGCGGTGCGCACCACTGTCACCACCCTCATCCCTCGAGACAACTTACCGAACGTTTCCGGTGACGTCGCCGCACGGCTTCGACAATGTCCATTCATAGGGGGCGACAACCATGACGACGCGCCTTGATACCCGGGGTCACAACGACGTTCAGCACCATGTCGAAACCCACGTGTACGTAACCGCTAGCCAGACAGCTCATCGTCTCACGCGAGATCGCGGCATGATCGGCTACCACCGCCACCGATCATTTAGCGTGAGCGACCGGGAACATCGACTTGCCAACATATCGGCGACCACTTATCTTCAAAATGTTGGACGTCTAACGTACTTCCTGGATCAACGACGATTGGGGGCTCATGGCCAGCTCAGACGACATCATCACCATCAAGGAGATGGGTGACAAGAGACCATGGTGGCAGTACTTAGACGCCACCAAATGGAAGCTCTTCATTGCAGCCCTTATTGGTGTCACCCTTGACGGCTACGACTTCGTGCTCATCACCTTGGCACTGCCAGAGATCAAGGCAGCCTTTGGCCTCACCCTGGTGCAAAGCGCAGCGTTGGTGTCAGCAGCCTCCATCACACGATGGCTGGGCGGACTAATCCTGGGCGGTGTCGGCGACAGGTTCGGACGCAAGCCAGCCATGATCATCGCAACCGTATTGTTCGCGATCGGCTCGCTCCTCATGGGATTTTCGCCAAACTTCATGTTCCTGTTCGTCATGCGCATGGTCGTCGGCTTCGCGATGGCGGGAGAGTACGGGTCATCGGCAACATATGTCATCGAATCATGGCATCCCCGAATCCGCGGCAAGGCATCGTCATTTCTGTTGTCAGGCTATGCGATAGGCGCCATCCTGGCCGTCCAGGTCGACAAGTACTTGGTCCCATGGGTCGACAGTTGGCATGCCGGATGGGGTTGGAGAGCCCTGTTCATCACCGGAATCGTGCCCATCGCAGTGGCACTGTACATGCGACGTCGCCTCCCCGAAGCTAGCGACTGGGAGACGGCAAAGTCACGCGAGCGCGAAAAATCGTCCGAATCACGTGACGCTTTCCAGGTGCTGTTCAGCGGAAGGCGCATGTCGCTAAACATCACACTCGTCATCGCGGCAATGGCAGGTCTACTAGCCATCTTCGCCCTCAACATCCTGCCTTTCTGGGGCGTCCTCGCCGTGGCCACAGTCTGCGGCGCCATCTTCGTGTGCCTCATCGTGCAATTTGATCCTCGACGCTGGGTCATTGGCATCGGAATCATGATCGTCATCCTTTCCGTCTTCATGTATGGATGGCCCATCCTTGGACTCTTGCCTACATACCTCACGGGTGCAGGATATGCAGCTTCCACCGTCGCCAATCTGCTGACGATCGCACAATTCGGCAACATGATCGGCTACTTTGTCACAGGCTTCATGGGAGACTGGATAGGAATGCGAAAGTGGTACTTCACGAGCATTCTCATAGCGCAGATCATCGTGTTTCCGCTATTCTTTGCGGGAATTAAGTCAGAATGGCTCATTGGGCTTCTACTGTTCTTCAACCAGTTGTTCGGCCAAGGTGTTTCAGGGCTGGCCCCTCGGTGGGTGTCGAGCTATTTCCCCGTCGAGCAGCGAGCTGCCGGAGTGGGGTTCATCTACAATGTCGGAGCTCTCGGCGGTGCAATTGGACCATTCGTGGGCGCCTCACTGGCCAAGAGCCACGGTCTGGGATCGGCTCTAGGGGTGTTGTCCGTGGGCTTCGGCCTGATTGTTGTCCTTGGCGTTGGGCTGAATCTGCCCCGCAAGCTCCAGGCTCTCGTCAACCCAGAGGCTGTCCGGCCCGAGGACGGAGATGACCGGTACATCAACAGCGGCGACCTTTCGAGCGAGTTTGCATCCAGCGAGTGCTAAATCGACAGCCAGAACACATATTCACATTCTCCAGCCAGAACGAGTCAGGGAAGCCACGAGGAGACGTCAATCATGACTATTACTGATACTTATACCGAGGAATTGGCGATTGACCTCACCGGAAGCGCCTTGCCGCCGGCCCAAAAGGGCATGGACGTTCAACGAATCGACGGTGAGGACGGCTCACTTCTCGTGGAATTCAGCGCGACGTCCTCCGGATGCCTGTTCGAGCTTGTCGGAAAGAACGGACGGTTATCAGTCGATGTGGATGCAGACCGCTTGCTTGGCCGTATAGATCTCAACGGAGAAACTCGCAGTCTCGACGCCGAGGATGCGCTGGGCATGGCAGATGGCACGATTCACTCCGTCGGACTCACCGCCGATGAAACTGGGACGCATTTGTTTGCAGACGGTTACGAAACATTCTCCGCCACACTGCGGGCATGGTGCCAGGATCTGAGAGCAACCAGTCGGGCGTCCTCGACGTACAGCGATTCAGGATGTGGAACTCAGCCCTGTCCTTGCAAGCTATGGCGGCCAAGGCGCCGGCGGCAACACCGTTCGTCGAGTTCGCTGGTTCTGAGCTGTCGGCCCGCGACGCACGCCGTACCGGAGAACTCGCTCATGGCGCACTCCGAGCAAGGACCCGCCTTCGTGGCAAAGCCTAGGGTGGAACCGTCCTCGCAGCCCAAGGGAGCGCCGGTGAACTGTCCTTCGAGATCGTCGACGGCGACCTGCTCCTGCACGTGGAAGTGGACGATGAACCCATCGCCCACGTGCGCGCTCCAGGCAAGTGGGACGACGGAAACTGGCATGACCTGGTAGCAATCAGTGGCAGGGGTGCCATTGATCTCTATGTTGACGGTTTCCTCGTGGCTCACGAACCTGGTGAGGCATTCCTTGCCGATCTTGGCAAGGTGGAAAGGGTGACCGTCGGGAAGGACCTCGAAGGAGCACGGCTATTCGGGGAAGCCCAGACGGCATCCATCTTCAGCAGTGCGCTGACCGACGCCCAAGTCAAACGCCTAGCCAACGTGGCTCCTCTACGTACCCAAGCTCTCTTCGACACGGGATATTTGGGCTCGAAAAGTTACCGGATCCCATCGCTCATCAGACTTGATTCCGGAAGCTTCATCGCCGGGGCAGACCAACGCGTCAGCATTGCCAACGACAGCCCTAACGACATCAATTTCGTCATCCGTCGCAGCGAAGACGGTCGTCGGTGGAACGAGGCCCAGATAGTCCTCGAGTATCCCGACGAGGGCGCCCTCGGAGCATCGGTTATCGACTCAGTTCTGTTCCAAGACCACAACTCGGGGCGCGTGTTCTGCTTGATCGATCAGTTCCCGGGTGGCGTAGGGCAGCCTAACGCCGAACCAGGGTCGGGCTTCGATGAGCAAGGTCGGCAGCTTCTGTTCGACCGCGACGCAACTGCCTACGTCATCGATGCAGAAGGCATCGTGACAACCGAGTCGGGGGAACCCACAGACTACACCGTTGACGAAAGCGGAAACGTCTTCGCAGCCGGTACCCCCCGCCGGCAATATCCACTTGGCCGCCGGAGTGGACCCCCACGAGTCCCTGCTGACCCTACGGACCTGCAACCTCATCCTCATCCACAGTGATGACGACGGACGGACGTGGTCACGACCTATCAACCTGAACTCAGCTCTCAAACAGCCTTGGATGCGGTTCCTCGGTACTTCACCGGGCAACGGAATTCAGTTGGAACACGGGACGCACCGAGGCCGGCTCCTGGCACCGGTCTACTACAACCATGAGGAGGGAAAAACCTTTTCATGTGCCGCGGTGTACAGCGATGACGGAGGCCAGACATGGAATCTCGGTAAGTCACCAAACGACGAGCGCGAACTGTTCGGAAAGATCGTCAGTTCTCGAAATCTCAACGATGATCGCGGCTCGACCCATGAGTCAGCGTTGGTAGAAACCCCTGACGGTGTCGTGCACTCCTTTATGCGCAACCAACATCCCTCCGGACGGGTGGCGCATGCAGCCAGCGTCGACGGTGGCGAAACATGGGGCGAGGTGACGTTCGTCGAGCAGCTGACCGAAATCTTCTCCCAGCCCAATGCCATCTCTGTCCGGGATGAGTTTGGAACCGAATCGGTGGTCTTCGCCAATGCATCGATGATGCTCCCGTTCCGGGGTTGTGGTGTATTGCGTCAAAGTTTCGACGGAGGCAAGACCTGGCCGCACAACCGCGTACTCAACCCTCGCCATCATGTGTACCAATGCATGACCCAGCAAGACGAACAGACCCTGCTCGTGTTGTGGGAACGGGAGTGGCAAGGCCTGTTCCTGACAGAGGTCCCGTTGTCATGGCTCACCACTTCGCGCAGCACGCTGGAGTAATTCACACAGCAACACCAGATATCACCCACCCAATGTAATCACGCTATGGAAGACTTGACGTTTAGGGATTCAGCATGCACCAACGGATTTCACGCCGATCCGCATTAATCTCTAGCGGAGCAGCCTTATTCTTGAGTGTGACAGGGCAGTTCTCTGAGCACTCTCCTGCACTTGCGACACACGAGGCAGACATACTCGAGGTGTTCACCAGAGAGAATTCGCCATCACATTTTTTCCGCATACCATTCATGGTGTCTACAACCAATGACACATTGGTTGTAGGCTGCGATGCAAATCGCGCGACAACAGGCGACTCCGCCGACAATATCGATGCCCTGATTCGCAGAAAACCCAATGCATCCCGTTACTCAATCTCCGACGGTTGGGAAGCCCCATCACTGATCAAACCATTGGAGATGCGAGATTATTCGAACAAGTATGGGTACGCCCCCGCATCATCCTCCGTCATCGACGGCGCCATCATCGAGGACTCAGTTCGACATCGACTGATGATCGTCATTGATCTCTGGACCTGGAACGGCGGAGTATTCGAACACCTCAACGTCTCCGCAGATGGCTCCGTCAACGGTGGACGCCCGCGAAACTTCCCCCTGGGAGATGGCTTCGCCACCGTTGCTGGACGTGACATGCTCCTGCTCTCGACGCACAACGTCACAGGGGACGCCGACGGATTGAGGGGAAATATCAATCTGAACATCGACCGTTCACAATTCGACCTCGTAGCTGACCTCGACGGCCCCCGCGACAAGCACGGTCGCATTCGGATTTATGAATTAATCGGTATACCTCGCCCGTACACCACCGCCGGAGTCGATGACTCAAATCTCGCTCTAGGACGACAATCAAGATACTCCTTGGACGACGGTTTCAACCTCTTCGAAGCAGGAATTCCTCTGTATGTGTTCCAGCACGGTTCAGCTCGCATCACTCCGATGCGCGTCTTCTACAAGGACTCGATCCTTCAGGTCTTCAACACCAATCACATCGTGGAGATCTATTCATATGACGATGATCGAACTTGGAACATGGGAAAACTGGTGACACGGCAGTTCAGACCCGTAGATTCTCGATACACGCTCGTCGCACCAGGTCGGTCCATTCAAATCCGCGCAGGAGAACATGCCGGACGCATCGTCGTTCCGACTTACATGATGTTACCCGCAGGAGTTTCGTGCACCACTGTATACACCGACGATGGTGGGGAAACGTGGCAACGGGGAATCCCGATGCCAGCCACTATCGACCTCCACGAAAGCGCGATCATAGAGGTTCTACCCGGCGTATTGCGCAGCTTCAACCGACATTCCGCTTCTTCCGGTGGCAAGGTACTGACCGCCGAGAGCGTGGATGGGGGCCATTCCTGGAGCACGCTGACTTCCGCGTTCGGCGACGACGACCAAGGCGTCGCATGCCAAGTCTCCGCGCTCATGCTGAAGCAAACCATCGCATCACCTACGACCGGGGAACAGCTTCCTGCGCTCATTGTTGTCTCAGCAGATGACCGCAGGCGTCGACATGGCATTGCCCATGTGGTAGTTATCCATCGATCCTCGAGGACGTCCGGACCGCGCTCCGAACTTGAATGGGTGAGTCACACCGACATCACGAGCCCACAGACCCTCTTCGCCTATTCCTCGATCGCCCAGTTGTCTGACGGACGTGTTCTCGTGCTCTTCGAATCGTCACCTACGGACTCGTGGGCGGACGGGCTCCAACGTATGTACCTGCAGGAACTGGCGTCCTGACACCATATCGATGGGTACCAGCATCGGCCATGCTCTACCAGCATGAAGGCCCCGTGTCGTTTTTGGACTCCAGTTCTTCCTTGCCTCACCTGCGACGAGACGACGGGAATGGTCCGGCGGTAGAATTCACTGGTCACGGGGCGACCTGCGCCTCAGGAATTTGTCCCGCACACGTCCATCGACCCCGAGGAGCCGCGCACCATGCCCAAGAGCCAGGCAGCCAAGGAACTCGCCGCGAAGCAGAAAGCCCAGGCGAAGGCTGAGAAGGAGCGCCGCAAGCACTCCGACAACCCCAAGGACTGGGGCACCGGAAAGCAGCTTGTCGAGACGTTCAAGCTAACCCGCCAGGTTGATCCTCAGCTCCTCTGGTGGGTCATTGGCTCCTTTGTAGCAGGCGTCGTGGTGTTCACCGTCCTCGGTCTTATCCTCACCGATCTGTGGTGGGCGTGGCTCATCGTTGGCATCTTTGCTGGTGCCGCTGCCGCTATGTGGGGCTTCCAGTGGCGCGCTAAGCGTTCCATGTATGCCCGGTTCAAGGGCCAGACCGGGTCAGCCGAGGTTGCCCTGTCTCTGCTCGACAAGAAGAAGTGGACCTCCACCCCCGCGATCGCGTTTACCCGGCAGCAGGATGTCGTTCACCGCGCTGTCGGTCCGGGCGGAATTGTCCTCATCGGCGAGGGGCACGGTAACGGCCTGCGTAACCTGCTGGCCACCGAAACCAAGCGCCACGAGCAGGTCGCCTACGGCACTCCGGTAACGTCGATCATCATGGGCGACGGCAAAGGCCAGGTACCGCAAGAAAACCTCGACAAGCACATTAAGAAACTCCCCAAAGCCCTCAGCACGAGTCAGGTGGACGAGGTCGTCAATCGTCTCAAGGCCCTTGACGCCATGCGTCCCAAAGTGCCGCTTCCTAAGGGCCCCATGCCAAATTCTATGAAGGGCGCTCGCGCCGCCATGCGAGGACGCTGAGCCTCCGTTGACCGGCACAAATATCGTCAACGCCGATCGCATCTCAAAGTCCTGGGGCACCCGAACGGTCCTCTCAGAGGTGTCTCTGGGGCTATCAACCGGGGACGTCATCGGCGTCGTGGGCCGCAACGGGGACGGCAAATCTACCCTCTTAGCCCTCCTCACTGGTTCCCTAAAACCCGACTCCGGGACGGTGACGCGTACTAATGGCATTTCCATAGGAGTGCTCGCCCAAGCTGAGACCCGCAGGGATCAGACCGTCCGCGACCTCGTCGTCGGAGGCCAACCCGACCACGTTTGGGCAGCTGACCGCGAGGCTCGTCCCATCGTCGAGGACATGCTTTCCGACATTGACCTCGACCGCGCTATGGCCGATCTTTCCGGTGGGGAACGACGGCGGGCTGCACTGGTTTCAATCATGCTCGAAGACCACGACTTACTTGTTCTTGACGAGCCCACCAACCACCTCGACGTCGAGGCGGTGGCCTGGTTGGCCGGCCATCTGCGCCACCTACAGGAGCGCGGCGTGGCAATGCTCGTCGTCTCACACGACCGTTGGTTTCTTGACGAGATCTGCACTGACATCTGGGAGGTCCACGACGCCGCCGTCGAGGCTTACCAGGGCGGATACTCGGCCTACACCTTAGCCCGGGTAGAACGAGCCCGCATCGCCGCCACTAATGAGGCCAAGCGTCAGAACCTGGCACGTAAGGAATTGGCGTGGTTGCGTCGAGGCGCCCCTGCCCGTAGCTCCAAACCGCGTTACCGAGTCGAGGCGGCCAATGCCCTCATCGCCAATGTTCCCGAGCCGCGCGACAAGTTGGAGCTAGCACGCTTTTCCGCAACCCGGTTGGGCAAAGATGTGCTGGACCTCAACGAGGTTACCGTCACCGTCTCCTCCGATGAGCTTGGCGAGCGTACTCTACTTGACAAGGTGACATGGTCGATCGGCCCAGGCGACCGGATCGGCCTGATTGGCGTTAACGGAGCTGGCAAGACCACCCTACTCAACCTTTTTGATGGCTCTCGTAAGCCCGATTCTGGCCGGGTCAAACATGGAAAGACCCTGCGACTGGCCCACCTGCGTCAGGAAGTTGACGACCTCGACTCAGCGATGACCGTTTTGGAATCTGTCAACGACGTCAAGGCGAGGACGAAACTGGCCACCGGTCGCGACGCCTCTGCCACCGACCTTTTGGAAGGATTCGGGTTCACCGGGCAGAAACTTGTCACCCGTATCGGCGACCTTTCCGGTGGCGAACAACGCCGCCTTCAGCTGCTGCGCCTCCTCATGGACGAACCCAATGTGCTCCTCCTCGATGAGCCGACTAACGACCTCGACATTGACACCCTGCGCCTACTCGAGGACTATCTCGATTCTTGGCCCGGCACGCTGATCGTCGTTTCCCACGACAGGTGGTTCCTGGAGCGGGTCTGCGACGTCGTTTGGGCCCTCATGGGAGATGGCACGGTGGCCCTCCTCCCAGGAGGAATTTCCCAATACCTAGAGCACCGCCGCAACCGTAAACCCGGCCCGTCGAAATCAAGCCGGGTAGGCAGTACCTCCCGGGTCACCGAGCCAAAGATGGGTGCCGCCGAGCTACGTCAGGCCCGTAAGAACATGGACAGGCTCGATCGTCAGATGGGAAAGGTCCGCGATGAGCTAGCTGCCCTGCATGAGGAAATGGCCGCCAAAGCCGACGACTACCAAGCCCTGGTAGACCTCCAAGCGAAGGCCAATGAACTCGACGAACGGATGACTAACCTTGAGGAGCAGTGGCTCGAGACCGCCGACATTGTGGAGGATCAGTGACCCTTGAAGGCGATAGCCCGGCCGTTCCCACGAAACGAGAAAGTTTGTCCTTCTTCTGGCCGACAATCGCCGTCATCATGACGACGGTGACGCGGACGTTGATCATGCCGAGCCCCATCGACCTGAAGATTTACCGCGACTGTGTACGCGCCATGTTGGATGACCCGAGAACGTTGTACACCGCATCGTCGGTAAGTGGCCTGGGGTTCACCTACCCTCCCTTCGCGGCAATCGCCCTCATTCCTTTAGCCTTAATCCCGTCCCTTACGGTAACAGTCCTCCACTATGCCGTCAGTGCGATCGCCCTCGTCGTCATGATTGACCTGATCTGGCAACGCTGCGGGCACACGTCTCGCCCATTCCTGACGGCCGTCCTCATCGGAGTCTTGAACTTCAGCGAGCCCATCGGGAAAACTTTTGTCTATGGGCAGGTTAACCTCCAGCTAGCCCTTCTCGTCATTGTTGACGTCTTCCTTCTACCCCGAAAGTGGCGCGGAGTGGGGGTTGGAGTGGCCACCGGGTTCAAGCTCACTCCGGGCATCTTCGCCCTCTGGTACCTCGTTACAGGTCAATTTAAAGCAGCACTTCGAGCCGCCGCGGCTGGTCTGGCCACGATCGCCATCGGGTTCGCGGCGATGCCTACAGCATCCTGGGAGTACTGGACCCACTACATGGTCACACCTAACCGTCTGGGTGGGCTCACCTGGGCGGGCAATCAATCGCTTTCGGGCCTGTTGCTGCGCTTAGGACACGGCAATCACACCCTCGTATGGCTAGTTCTGGTTGCGCTGTGCTGCGTACTCGCTGGGGTCGCATCGCGACGGTTGTGGCAAGGAGGCGGAACTGACCAGGTGTGGTCCCTGTTATGCGCCGGACTGTGCGGATGTCTGGTGAGCCCCGTGTCGTGGTCGCACCACTGGGTATGGGGGTCCTTAATCATCGTCGCCGGACTAGCCGACCGTCGTCGTTGTCGGCAGGTTCTAGCCCTCATCTGGGCTTTAGCCACACTGACATGGATGGTCTGGTGGTTCCCTGCCGGTCATAACCGAGAACTCGCCGCGACATGGTGGCAGAAGATTCTCACGGACGCCTACGAACTCGTCGGCGTCGCCACCCTCGTCGTCCTGGCGCGGAATCGTCGTCGATGTGAGTCGGGCGTGTCAGCCCCACGCGCATAAGCAGACAGAAGACGAACAGATGGAATCCACGACGTCTCCATCCCGGACCAGGGACATACCCATGGCATCGAACGCGTGGGAATCACCCGACGGACGCTGTCCCCACGCCATCTCGGTTTCTGACGATCGGACTTCATCTCGTCGACGCCTCAGGCATGTGACGACTTCGCTTGGCTAGCTTCTGGACTCAAGCCGCCATACCCGAATATCGAAAAGCAATGGCTGGCAGTAGCGGAGACCGTGGAGGAATGTGTGAAAGCGTTACCCGTCTAGATCGCCATAAGCCTTACCGTTCAGAAATCCGGTGACGTCGTCCAGCATGGCCTGTTGCCACCATGCCCAGTCGTGTCCTCCTTCGTGGATGACTAGCAGCACCGTCCAGTTCGCGACATCGTGCAACGCTCGCGTGAGAATGGCCGCATCGGAGGCCATGTCGCCCTCGTACCGTCCAGCGTGAAGTCGTACCCGTGCGTTGTGGACACCGACGCGGGACGCTGCTGCAGCCAAGAACTCAGTGAAGGCACCTGTCTGGTAACGCCACAAGGATACCGACTGCGCTGAGACCGAACTGCACAGTTCTGGAGCTTCAGCGAAGGCGAACAACGCGGTCAGACCACCGAAACTGGCTCCGGTGAGAATCGTCCGACGCGGATCCGGGTCGATCCGCCAGTACTCCCCCGTCGTGGGGTCGGTCAATCCTTGACGATGCAGGGTCGGTAACAGCTTCTCAACTATCCATGCCGCCTGGCCCCCGGGGACACCGAGTTGTTCAGCCCGGTTGGGCCAAGCGTCGATAAAAACTGCGATGACCGGGGGCAGACGCCCTTCGCGTGTGGCCGTGGCCAGCAGACCCGGTGTGTCGAGCACGTCGAGATGAGCCTGCGCGTCGGTGAGGACCACCAAGGGCATGTGGCTCGCCTCAGGGCGGCCCTCGTCGGGTTGGAGCCCGACCGCACACCACCGTGCTCGCGGCGAATCCTTGGTCAGCCGTATCTCGTGCAGGACAGAGGTTGCTGAGCGCTGACGTGATCGGATACGACGTGCGGACGCATCGACGATATGACCGCAGCACGTTGATAGCCCTTTCAATCCCCGTGTCCACCATGGTGGCGGACCGGGCACACGATGTTCGACGAAGGCCGCCGTAGCACACAACTCCGAAGGCACCCATAGGGCGCCGGAAAACCAACCGTCTCCCTCCGGTACCAGATCGAGACCATCATGGGGCACGGGATACCACCAGCCATTGATCTGCACCGCGACAGCGTGAGCCGTGGGAGCTCGATGCTGCCAGTGGACGAGGACGGCATCACCTTGCTCGGCGACGATCCGAGCACCTTCGTGACGGGGCCGCCGACCCAGTACTGGATGGTCGTCATCACGCTGGACGCGGATCTCCTGACGTGGCGCAGCAGGTTTGGGCCGTGGGAACCACTGTTGATCGGTCATAGTGGCACCACCAGGGGACGACCCGTCACCGGGTGATCGATCACGACGACGTCATGGTGGTACACCTGCCTGACAAGGCTAGGGGTGAGGACATCGTGCGGAGTCCCTTCTGCATAAAGACGCCCGTGGTGGAACACGACCACCCGGTCACTGTAGCGAGCCGCGAGCGACAAGTCGTGCAGGACGACGAGGACTAACGAACCCTGCCTAGCGAGCCGCAAGGCACATGCCATGATGGCTTCCTGGTGGCGCAGGTCGAGCGCTGCCGTTGGCTCGTCCAGTAACACGACCTGCGTGGTTTGAGCCAGGACACGGGCGAAGACGGTACGGGCCAGTTCACCACCGGACAAGGTGGTGACGTCTCGTTGCGCAAGCCCGTCAACAGCAACCTGCTGCATGCACTGTTCGATGAGCGGTTCGTCGTCGCCGACGGGATACGGAGCCCGTCCCATGCCAACGACCTCTCGTACGGTGAACGCGAACGCCTGCTCGTGATGTTGGGTCATGACTGCGCGCCGCTATGCGAGCTGACGGGCCGGCCAGTACGCGACAGCCCGACCATCAAGAAGTACCCGGCCGCTAGTGGGCTGCTGGTCGCCCGCCACGAGCGAGAGAAAAGTGGACTTGCCCGCCCCATTCGGGCCGACCAAGGCCACGAGCTCGCCACCATGAGCCGTGAAGTCGATGTCGTGGAGGAGAGTGGTTGAGCCGATCATGAACGTGGCTGCCTCCACGTGCAGGCACGGATCGTGGGGATTTCGATCGTTCACGAATGTGCCTCCTTGGTACGCAACACCACGATCAGGAAGAACGGCGCCCCCAACGCCGCAGTGAACAGGCCAATGGGCACCTCGTCAGGAGGAGCGATGGTGCGCGACAGGGTGTCAGCAAACACAATCAGCAGCGCTCCCAGGACGGCCGAGACCGGCAACACTCTGCGGTGCGAGGGGCCGCAGAGCAGTCTCGCCAAGTGCGGCACGACAAGACCAATGAACCCGATAGTTCCTGTGAATGCAACGCTGGTACCAGTCAGCAAGGCGGTCATCGCGATGATGATCTTGCGTGTCCTGGCCACGTCCAGCCCGAGATGGCGCGCCTGTCGATCCCCCAAGGACAACAGGTCAAGGTGTCTGGCCAACAGCGTCAGGACGATGCAGCAGCCAATGATGACGGGGGCAGCAACCGCGAGTTTGATCCAGTCGAGGTGTCCCAACGACCCCATCTGCCAGAAGACCACGGTCTGAAGTTCGTCGTCGTCGGCCGCATACGTGAGGAAACCGGTGACGGCTGCGGCAGCCGAGCCAATAGCGATACCGACTAACAACAGCCGAGCCGTCCCAGAACCCGCACGCGGACGTGCCAGTGCATAGATCACAGATGTCACGAGAAGTCCTCCGAGGAAAGCAGCCGCCGGCACCACCCAAGCCACGGCGATCCCCGACAGCGGCGGCAGCAGGACGATCGCGGCCACAGCTCCCATCGACGCTCCCCCGCTCACCCCGATTATCCCGGGGCCGGCCAGTGGATTGCGTAACAGACTCTGCAACGACGCACCGGAAACGGCCAGTGCGGCGCCAACCAGTACGCCGAAGAGCACACGTGGCAAGCGCAGTGTCATCACCACCGTGGTCTCCAACTGCGGTTGAGGGTGCCCCACACCGAGGACCTCATGGACGATGACCCGCATAATCGCCCCTACCCCCAGGCCGACGGGTCCGGTACCCACGGAGACGACCATCATGACCACCAATAGGGCTACCCCGATGGGGATGACAACCCGCAGCGGGACACGGCTCACCCGACCCATCACCTTTTCAGACGGGCCCTTGCCGTCCCTCACCGCGACAACGCATCCAGTGCACGGGCCAAGGCGATGGCCCCGGCACCAACCCCTACCCCGCTGACCTTGATCTGCTCGCTGGGCATCACGAAAACATGGTTCTTTCTACCTGCAGGCGTTTGCGCCAAAGTGGGGAACGCTTTCAGATAACCTTCCAACCCACCCCACCGCTTAAGGTCACCGTCACCTGTGAGGATGACGTCGGGCTTCATGGAGAGCAGTCCTTCGTCGGTGAATTTCACCGAGTACCCACGCAGTCCTGCTCTGACTCCGACACTCGTGGCACCACAGGCCGCAATCATCTCCGCCGATGCCATCCCCGTCCCCATCACCGCATTGGCACCACCTGCCCCACTCGCGGTGACTGCCAGGATTCGCAGCCGGTGTCCCTGGCGAGCACGGGTAATGGCGGCGGCCTCGGCCAGCTGTCGCTCGACAGCACCGGCAAGCTTGTCACCGGCCTTAGGGTCTCCCAGAAAAGTTGCGACGGCACGGATCTTGCCACCGATTGGCTGCCGATCATTGACGACCGCTGCATCGACTCCAGCCTCACGGAACTTGGCAGCAGCCCTGCCATGCCGCATTGGGTTGTTGCCGATGAACAAGGTCCCATCGATCGACAGGAGTCCCTCCATTCCCGTTTTCTTGCTGAAATCGTAATGTTTGGGCGCATTGACGGCGGCCTCGGCAACGCTATTGGTGGGGGCTGCATAGATCAACTTCCGCCACCCAAGTGCAGCGAGAATGTCGGCCACGTCCTCGCCTCCGACAATGATTCTGTCCGCATTCTTGATGGTCACTCGTCGACCTGTTCCATCGGTCGTGGTGACTGGCAACCTGAGCGTAGCTTTTGCCACAGGGATGTCCGATCCCTCGACCCAGGTCCAACCTTGTGGAAGGCGCATCGCAGCGGGCACCGAGAGGTTCCCGTGGCTGGATGAGGACGATTCGCGCACTGCAGATTGCCCTTGGGACCTGCAACCGGCTAGGCATGAGGAAATCAAGGCGACGGGCAAGCCCGCGACAAGCGTCCGACGAGCAATTGCAGGGTCCATGTGGGGCACGAGCAATCTCCCTTTCATATCAATATAACTATGGTTAGCCTAAACTTATATTAGAGAAGATTAGCGTGGCCAACCCACCAATGACGAGGTGAACCCCCACTCGACTCTCCGTAATCTCAGCGAGTCGGTAGAGCAACGAGCTAGGACGAATCCGAGGGCCCTGAACCGACCTAACAACGTCGCGCTCACAAGGACACGACCCGCATCGAAGGCCAGATGACTCGTCAGGGCACCCTGTACGCACAAGTAACCGAGGCCACCTAGGAGTGAGCGCGTCTCACGTACAATCATCAACAGCACCTCGCGGGCATTCGTCCGATCGATGTGATCGGACGAATGCCCGCGAGAACTCGGCTCAGGTTCGGCGAAACCCGTCAGACTCCCGTACTCGGCAGCGCCGGGCGTGGCCCGTGCGACGGGGTCGATGTGGGCGTGGGATACCCCGGACGCCCGTGATCGTCACCCGTACTCGATCCAGACGTCGGTGCAGCCGTGGACGTAGGAGTCGGCGTCGGGGTTGGTTTCAGCTCCCGATCGACCACCGTCATCCCGCGAATGACCGGAGCCGGTGAGCCGGCGGCCAGCATGAGACGCACTTCCTCAACGCTCGTACCTGCCGGCACCGCGAAGGCGTGGAAAGGCGCGTCGTCACTGATCGTCCCGATGGTCGTCCAGGTCTGGCCAGAGCGCACCTGGATCTCACCGCGGGCGGTCCCCACGACGATGGCCTGACGCGGAGTGACCCCTTTGGCGAGCACGAAGCTCACGAAATCGCCAGCTTTGGCAGGAGTAGCGGCACGGAAAGCTGTCGAAACGTCTCCATCGAAGGCCAGAGCCACACTCGAACCCTCAGCGGCTTTGACGTTGGTTGAGTACACGCCGGCAGGCGGGGTCACCTCGAACTCACGAATCTTGACCCACTGAGCCCCTGGGTTGGCGTCGGTGGCCCGGACTCGAACATAGCGAGCCTGGACCGGCTTCTCGAAGGTGTGCTTGATGAGCGGGGCCGAGTCGAAGTTCCCGGCGGCCGTCCACGTCGATCTGTCCACCGAGTACTCCAGGGCGGCATGGTAGAACATGTCACCGGTCGCCGTGTCATCGTCAGTCTGGTGGACGGCGACCTGACCAATCGGCTTGACCGATCCCAGGTCAACCTGGATGTAACTTCCCTTCTCCGGCGAGACGTTGGTCCAGTAAAGAGTCGACAGGTTTCCATCAACCATCCGGCTCGGGGAATTGGCCTCCCACTGTCCCATGGACGAGGACGCGGTGCCGCTGTAGGCCTTCGCTGAAGCCGGACGAGCCCCGATGAACGCGGCGAACTGCGCGCTGGCCTTCTTAGCGAAGGCGTCGAAGACACCGTCCCCCACCGAGGGAACGATAACGGCCTTGTGAAGGACCCCGTCGCTACCCTGATCATCGACGGTGGGTCGCTTGGCCAGCTCAACCTGTTTCTGCGCCGCGAGGTACTCGTTCGTTGCCTTAGCACCGTCACCAGCATCTATAGCGTCGAGCATCGTCACGAAGTGCTGACAGGCACGCGCCCACTGCGAGGCCGCGTTGATCCACGGTCTGGTGTCCTGGAAGAACCCCTGCTGCCTCATACCCGCCAGAGCTTCGGGCAACCTGACGATCGCAGCCAAGCGGTCCTTGAGGGAGCTATCCACGGAACCCTTATCGCGGGCAGCCCAGAAGGCGTCGACCGCAGCAGTCAGAGCCGGAGCGTGGGTGTCCGGGGTACGGTAAGGCCAGCTCTGGTTGAGATCAGCGAAAACGCGCAGCGCAGCACGGGTAGCCTTGTCACCGCCAGCGAGTTCGTCAAGTACCGCTGACATCGACGCCTTGGCATCGTAGGTGGTCGGATTCCACGTGTAGTCGCCGTAGTTAGCCAAAGCGGGCATCGAAGCATAGGGCTCAATCATGGGGTTCGAGGTGATGCCGTCGATGTGCTTGTACAGGTTAGGATCGCGATTGATGAGCGGATTGAGGAAGAGCCGGTTGCGCCGCCCATCATTGACTGGGAAGTTGTCCCAGATGTACAGGTGCTTGGTGTGGTAAGTCTGCGCCGCACGCGCCACCGAAGACTCAGTGATGGACGGCGAGAACACCCCCTCACCAGTCCACTGGACGCGAATGTCCTTGTCTAGGCGAGTGCCAAACTCAGCCTTGTAGGGATCCTCCCCCGAACCGCTGTAGTTCGTGGGCACCGTCTGAAGTGGGGGCAGACCATTCTTCTTGACGTACTCAGTCTCGAGCCGGTTGAGGTAATCAGCCTGGACGTCGGCGATCCACTTCCCGTCACCATTGTTGGGATACTTCTGCCGGTCGGCGTCGCAGTGGAACTTAGGTTCGATGTCGTCCAGGGCAATGTAGAAGGACCTCACACCCAAGGAACGGAGCTGGTCGAACTTGGCAATCGTAGCCTTGAAGTCAGCATCCGAGGAGTAGCAGATGTCGTTGCCCGGCGACAGTGCGAAGGTAAAGTCAACGTGGTTGGCATTGGCCCCCTCGACGAGTTCCTTCATGCGCGCGAGATCGTCGCCACTGTAGAGGGTGCGCCACTTAGCGCGCAGCAGCAGGTCGTCCTTGGGCGTGTAGATGTAGGTGTTCATCTTATGGCGGCCGTAGAAGGTGAACTGGTCCAGCCTCGCCTGGTGCGACCATGGGATGCCGTAGAAGCCTTCGATGCCACCACGGATCGGCATGAGCGGCCAGTCACGCACCGTTACCGAGGCCACTTTGTCATGACGCACGAGCTGGCGCAGAGTCTGCACAGCATAGAAAGTGCCCCGAGCGTCCTTGCCCTGAAGGGCGATGACGTTATAACCGGAACGACGCCCGGAGGCAATGACGTAGCCGTCGGCTGGCAGAGTGGCGGCCTTGCTGCCCCCGAGGGAGGCAACGAGCCCGTCGATGCCCGGTGTCGTCTCGGCCGTGCCGACCCACACCTGGTCACCAGAGGCGTCCGGGGTTCGGGACACGCTCACCCGCGCTCCTGGCAGGTCGCGTAGAACACTCACCACCTGCTCGACGGCCTTCGCGTCCGCGTCAGCCCCGGCAACCACCGTAACCTTCCCCGACAACGACATGTCGGCACCAGCCGAAGTCATCTCCTGTGGGTTGGGCAGGACGGAAGGTAGGGTCGAGGCTGCCGGTTGGGCACCGTCGGCAGCCCGAGCCTGAGGAGTAGTCACTACAGCCATGGATCCCACCACCAAGGCAGTGAGGCAGACCGCGATCCTCCGGGCGAGTCTGGGCCGGCCGACGCCGCCGGGTGTCGATCTCAACATGGGTGATCCCTTTCATGAGGTGGTGGTGCCGTCATTGGCACCTTGGGTTAATCGGACGTCCTATGTCCGATGACGAGCGACTGGCCCGTGACATTGGCCCATCGCCAATGTGAACGTGTACAGCACTGTTGCGACCCCTCCCACAAGCGAGAGGAGGTTCGAAATGCCCCGAGGTGGGCCGCCCGAGAGCGGCCCCGTCCGTCACTGGACGTTGAACAGGGCGGCCCCCGGTTCGACGGTCTCGACCTCGACCGGCGTCACCGACTCCGGTGCTACGTCGAGGACGACAACAGGACACATGGCCGAGCGGCCCCCGGCGACGACCTCGCTCGGGTTCCAGGAGATGAGGGGGGTACCGACAGCAACCTGGTCACCTTCAGTGGCGTGGAGAAGGAAACCACGACCGTTGAGCTGCACGGTGTCGATGCCCAGGTGGACGAGCACACCGAACCCCTCGGCCTGGATGACGAAAGCGTGTGGATGGAGCTTGACGATCCGTCCGGCGATGGGGGCGACAACCGTCACCTCAGCCTCACCGATCGGGACAATGGCGACCCCGGGACCGACGAGTCCCTGGGCGAAGACCGGGTCCGGCACGTCCGCGAGAGGGTGGACATCCCCGGCCATGGGCGAGGAGATCGGCGTCATCAGCGCAGGTCCTCGATATCCTCGACGAGGGTGTCGGCCTCAGGACCGACGACGACCTGAACGGAGGTGCCCTGCTGAACCACTCCGAAGGCACCAGCGGCCTTGAGCGCAGACTCGTCAACGAGGCTCGGATCGTCCACCTCGACGCGCAGTCGGGTAATGCAAGCCTCGAGGTCGTCAATATTGTCGTCCCCGCCGAGGGCTGCCAGGATTTGTTCTGCCTTGCTCATGATGTCTCCTTATTCTGGTTCGAGATGAGCTCCGCCATGGAGGACCTTCGAACGGATACTGGCCCACCTCCCAAGTGGTCCAGACCAACTAACACTGAACTCCATCAGACGTCCGAATGTCAAGATTCGGTCAGGATTCGCGATCTTCTTCCCATAAGTCCTCCAGGTCTGAAGCCAGCAGATCGGCGTCCGGGCCGACGATAACCTGAACGCTATGTCCTTGCACGGTGACCCCGTGCGCTCCAGCGCGACGCAAAGCTTGCTCATCGATCTGCTCACAACGACGAACCTGACACCGTAGCCGGGTTACGCATGGCTCAATCGACACGACATTGTCGACTCCGCCCAAGGCCGCCAAGATGTGCTCAACACGCTTCATCGTGAACCTCCTCGAGGTGGGTACAGGGTTCTGCGTGGACCAGAGATCGGAACCCATAGTTTGTAACGATCCCCCCGGTACCAAGATCGGGAATAAGAGATCGCGGTGTCATCGGCGTAGGTACGACGGTTGATAGCCAATACAGCCGACCCGACGGGGATCTGCAGGTGCTCACAGACCAGCGCATCACCGCTGACAGCCTCGATCGCATCCTCGCCCCACGTAGGAACTAGCCCAGCTGCCGCCATCGCCCCGTAAATACTCGCCGGAACGCCGTGTGTCAGCAGATCTGGCATCACTCGGACAGCGATCCAGGTCTTCTCAACCGCCATCGGAACGCCATCAGCCAACCGCACACGGTAGATGTAATGGACTGGCTCCCCCGACTCGATCCCCAACCACACAGCGACATCAGGAGTGGCCGACAGCTCTTCACCACGCAGTACCCGGGTGCCTGGAATCATGCCGCGCTGACGCATCTCCTCGCTAAAGGACGAGATGCGCGACTGCACATCCACTTTGGGAGCCCTGACATAGGTACCGCTGCCGCGACGACGCTCCAGCATCCCGCTGCTCACCAACGAATCAACGGCCTGACGGACCGTCATGCGCGAGATACCGAAACGCTCGGCAAGCTCGCGCTCACTAGGCACGACATCTCCGACCGACAAGCGGGTGTCGATAAGCTCGACGAGGTAGTCCCGCACGGTCACGTATTTCATGCGTGGATTATGCCCCGAGCACAGTGCCACCTCACACCGATCAGGACGAAAGCCTCGCAATAGCGACGTTCACAAACTCTGCACGTTGTCTTGACATGGCCGCCTCAGTGGTCTGTACTTCGGCGAGTGGTCCATACCACCCCTTGGACATGAGCACTCACTGTGGAGGAACTCCTATGGCGAAAGACGCTGTTGCCACCAGCACCAAGAAAAAACGGCAGATACCCGGGTTCTCCCAGATGCAGCGCATCGGGCGCTCCCTCATGCTCCCGATCGCATCCCTGCCGGTTGCCGCGCTGCTTATGCGGTTCGGGTCTGCTGACGTTCTCGGAGCGGACGGACTCGCCAAGCACGCATCATGGATGCAGCCGGTCGCTGACGTGTTAGCCGGTGCAGGCGGCGCAATCTTCGACAACCTGCCTCTCATCTTTGCTCTGGGTGTGGCCGTCGGGTACGCCAAGAAGGCCGACGGATCGACCGCCTTAGCAGCCCTCGTCGGCTACCTCACCTTCACCGGTGCAGGCACCTCGGACAAGACTCAAGGAGGCGTGCTGCACGCCCTCGCTCCGTACTTCTCGCAGAAGACCGGAGTCATCAATTACGGCGTCCTCGGCGGCATCGTCATCGGTCTCATCGCGGCCAAGATGTACGAGAAATACCGCCGTACCAAGCTGCCAACGTACCTAGCCTTCTTTGGCGGCCGCCGCTTCGTGCCAATTGTCACCGCCGCCGCTTCCGTCGTCGCAGGCGTCATCATGGCTATCATTTACCCGGCCTTCGACTGGCTGTTCAATAAGCAGGTCGGCGGTTTCATCATGGCCCACGGGTCCAACCCAGGAACGGGATTCGTATTCGGCACCATCAACCGTCTCCTCATCCCCTTCGGCCTGCACCACCTGCTCAATTCGCTGCCGTGGTTCCAGCTCGGCAATTGCACCAATGCCGCCGGCGAGACTCTGCACGGTGACATCACCTGCTTCTTTAGTGGTGCGTCCGGCACGAATGCTTGGACCGGTTCTTTCATGACTGGCTTCTTCCCGATCATGATGTTCGCCTTGCCCGGAGCCGCCCTCGCGGTTTACCACACGGCCAAGCCAGAGCGTAAGAAGCTCACCGGTGGCGTCATGATCTCAGTAGCGCTGACGGCCTTCCTCACCGGTATCACCGAGCCCCTCGAGTATGCCTTCGCCTACGTCGCCTTCCCGCTGTACCTGGTGCACGCTCTACTCACCGGGTCCTCCCTGGCGCTGTGCAACGCCTTGGGCATCAAGGACGGATTCGGTTTCTCGGCAGGTCTGACTGACTACATCATCAACTTCGGACGAGCCTCGGAGCTTTCTGGTGGCCCCGGCAAGGTGCTCCTGCTCATCCTCATCGGTTTGGTCTACGCCGTCATCTACTACGCCGTCTTCCGCTTCGCCATCACCAAGTGGAACCTGCGCACTCCCGGTCGCGAAGACGAGGGTGACGACACCACCGGTGGCGCCAGTGTCTTCGATGAGGCCCAACTAGCTGCCAGTGAGTCCACCGGTAAGGCAGACGCCCAAAAAGAGGGACGAATCTGATCCCTTCGAGTCCCCTACTCTCATGATGGCGCCCTGGTTGAATACTGAGGGCGCCATCATAATGCGTCACAAACCACTCAGTCACTCTGCGGCGCTGGCATTAATCGCCGCAATATTTGATCGAGGATGACGCCGATGATAATCGCTCCAATAATCCCCACGGTGGCAGCAAGAATGTGATTGTTGCCCAAGAAACTGGCTGCCCCAGCACCAATGGCGGTGGCATAGCCGGCCCATAGCACTCCGGCTAGGGCGTCGATAGGTAGGAAAACCCGATACGAAAAACGAGTGGCCCCAGCCATCGCATTGACGACGACGCGGCCCCCAGGGATGTATCGAGCTACCAAGATGCACAGCGGACCTCGAACCCTCAATTGATGGGTCGTCCATGCAACCGTCTTCTGCCGCTTCGGCCCACCGGTAAAGAGCTTAGTGTGGCCGAGCTGGCGTCCCACCCAATATGCAATATTGTCTCCGCAGATCGCGCCCGCAGCAGCTACCGGGACGATGAGCCACCGCGACGGATGACCAATTGCCGCCAAGGCGACGACGAGAGATTCGCTAGGAACCGGCGGGAAAAACCCATCGACGACGCATAGCCCCCACAATGCCCCAATAACCCAAGGATGTGGGGCATTGGCCGCAATGACGCCGTTGATACTCGCCATCCATGCGGTCAGATTCATGTCTGCCAGTCTTCCACCCGAACTCAACCAGCCATATCGTGGTCGGCAACCGCCTTTCGGTAGACCGTCTCCAACTGATCAACGACCGGAGCGGCCGCGAATCGGGAGCGGGCGTACCCAGCGATCTGCTCGTGATCCCATGCCCTAGCCAATACCTGACGCAGCCCTTCCGTCAGGGCGTCAACGTCACCGATTGGGACCACCACGCCGTTGGAATCGTCAATGAACTCTTGAGGTCCGCCGCAAGCCGTCGTCAGGACAGGCAAGCCGGCTGCCAGGGCCTCGGCGCAAGCGACACCGAAGGTCTCAGCATGGGAAGCCAAAGCAAAGGCGTCAGCCCCGGCGAGCTCCTCAGCGATACGGTCCCGCGATTGGGGACCCAGTAGGACGATGCGTGGATTATCGGCGGCAATGGCCTCTAGTTGGTGCCGCTGCGGTCCATCTCCGATGATTCTCAACTGAACCTCGGGAAGATGCTCAACAGCCTGAGCTAACTCAATCATGCCCTTTCCCGGGTTGAGGGTGGCGACGCTGACGACGATCGTCCCCTCATGTCGTCGATCAGGACGGTCAAACAGCTCGACGTCAACGATGTTGGGAACCACCGTTGAGGTCACGCCATGTCCAGCCAGCCTGTCGCAGAGCCCCTGAGATACGCTGATCACCGCGTCTGCCCGGTCACCCGCGATAATGATGTCTTCGTTGAGACGCTGATCCGGGTGAGCTAGGTGAGAATCGTGCTCGGTCCACACCAGCGGTTCCGGAAAACCAGCCCGGGCGGCAGCAGCGGCGAATCTGGCGAAATGGGCATGGACGACGTCAGGGATGCCCCATTCTGAGGTCACAACGCGGTGCAGGTGCCGAGCCGCAACGGCATGGACTCGGTGATCTATGCGCGCAGAGGCCGCTCCCAAGGGCACGTCCAGCCTCACCACCGTCATACCGTCATTGCGATCTATGGCATGTTCTACCCGTGTCCCAAACTTCCGCCAATGACGAACCGAACGGGCATCAAGAACGGCCAGGATGACCTCGTGACCTTGCTGATGTAGAGCTACGGCCTGGTCGTACTCGAAGATCCCCCGCAACGGAGCCTCGGGGCTCGGAATCCCCCGAGACAAAACCATGACGCGCATATATCTCACTTGCGATTGACGACAACAGTACCGAGCACGAGATCGTCCAGTCCGCGACGTTCGGCACCAATAACAACAGCGGGAATGACGAGGCATTTCATGGCGGTCCGAGCGACTGCTCGCCACCACCCTACCGGGCCGAGATCGTCGAGGCGGACGACCGCCACACGGGCCACGATCTGGCCGAAGGAACCGCCTATCATGGCGGTAAATAGGACGGACTCGACGAAGAACACCGCCATCGGCATCCACATAGGCCAGCCTCCGCCCCGGATGACTGCTGGGCCACAGATGGCGCTGGCCAGTACCATAGAGGCGCCCCAGTCGATGATGAGGGCGCCGATGCGTTTGCCCCAACTGGCCAGCGAACCGCGCCCCTCAGCGGGCAGCCCAATCGAGACTCCTGGGGCTGCCTCGGTTCCACTCACCCGGTGAATCCTACCGGCACGACCTGTTACACGCTCGAAACACAACAGTGACGGTCGAGCAACCCATACGAACTACCGTAAGCACATCACCAGTCATGTTGATGGAGGAAAGATGTTCGAAGGTCCCGACGACCTGCTTGCCTATGTCAAGAAGGAGGGCATCGAGATGATCGATGTCCGCTTCTGTGACCTTATCGGTATCATGCAGCACTTCACCGTTCCCGCCCGAGAGTTCGACAAGGACCAGTACGAGAACGGTCTGGCCTTCGACGGATCCTCTATTCGGGGTTTCCAGAAGATTAACGAGTCGGACATGGCCCTACTACCCGATCCGACGACCGCCTGGGTCGACCCCTTTCGCGAGCGCAAAACCCTTATCGTGAATTTCAACGTCCATGACCCCATTACGAAGGAGGCCTACAGCCGCGATCCACGCAACATCGCGCGTAAGGCCGAGGCTTACCTCGCATCCACTGGAATCGGCGATACTGCCTTCTTCGCCCCTGAAGCTGAGTTTTACGTCTTCGACGACATTCGCTTCGACACCCGTCAGAACACCTCGTACTACTCCATCGACTCCGAGGCTGGAGCGTGGAACACTGGGCGTACCGAAGATGGCGGCAACCGCGGATACAAGGTGAAATATAAGGGCGGATATTTCCCGGTCGCCCCGACCGACCACTTTGGTGATCTGCGTGACGAAATCGTCACCATCATGGAGAGCCTTGACATGAAGGTCGAGCGTGCCCACCATGAGGTCGGCACAGCAGGTCAGGCCGAGATCAATTGGCGTTTCGACACTCTGTCGCGCAGCGCTGACGATGTCATGAAGTTTAAGTACATCGTCAAGAATGTCGCCTGGCAGCACGGCAAGACGGCCACTTTCATGCCGAAGCCGATCTTCGGAGACAACGGCTCGGGCATGCATGTTCACTCTTCGATCTGGAAGGGCGGCGAACCGCTGTTCTTCGACGAGTCCGGATACGCCCAACTCTCTGACATGGCCCGGTACTACATCGGCGGCATCCTCAAGCACGCACCGTCGCTGCTGGCCTTCACTAACCCCTCAGCCAACTCGTACCACCGTCTGGTGCCGGGCTTCGAGGCCCCAGTCAATCTGGTGTACTCGCAGCGCAACCGCTCCGCCTGCATGCGTATCCCGATCACCGGCCCGAACCCGAAAGCCAAGCGCGTCGAATTCCGTTGCCCAGATCCGTCTGCCAACCCTTACATGGCCTTCGCCGCCCTGCTACTGGCCGGCCTGGACGGCATCCAGAACAAGATCGAGCCCCCCGCGCCGGTCGACAAGGACATCTACGAGCTCCCTCCCGAGGAGCATGCCGCCATGGATCACGTGCCGGGCAGCCTGGGAGCGGTCCTCGACAATCTCGAGGCCGACCACGAGTTTCTCCTTGCCGGTGATGTGTTCACCCCGGATCTCATCGAAACCTGGGTCGAACTCAAGCGTGGCGACCTGGCTGCCCTGCAGCAACGTCCGCACCCCTACGAGTTCGACCTGTACTACGACATCTGAGTCAATCCACTCGCCAGGGGCGCAACTACGGTTGCGCCCCTGGCGACGTAGTAAAACAAGCCTCGAATGACACACCCGTAATTCAGTCCGGCCACCTCACTGCGGCTTCCGGCACTGGAACGGCGTCGGAGCCACCGGGTCCTGTCGAAGATTCTCCAGTTAAAGCGTAGGAGCTCCCTAGGTCTAGGCATCCCACCAGCATCGCCGTTGTCGCCCCCACTTGAGCTTCCAGCCGCCATGCTCCGCGGTGCTCACAGTCGCCATTGGAATGCCAGGACAACTCCCAACTCGCGACCTTCCCGGGAGCTAATCGCTTTGTCCTGGCCTTGGAGTCATAAGGTTGCCACGCCACTGGCACTCGGACTCCAGCCTCGGTGGTCTGGCGAAGTTGTGGCATGACGGGCAGGGTCATCACTGAAGACCCACAATTACGAATCGTCAGCATCGTTATCCGTGCGCCCAGAGCCGCATCGACATCACTAAACGCCATAGCGGCCTTCTCACCTCGGCGACACGTCAATGCCCCTTGCGCTCCACCAACGTTGGTCACTCGTTGCGACGTGGCACTGGTCATCCGTTGCGGCGTAGCGCTGGTCTGTGAAAGCGGTGAATACCTCGGCGTCGACATCACTGATGAGGTGGGCACAACGGCCTCAGGCACCGCAGGGGTAGTTCTGGAGCACCCAGCTATGGCTGCTACGGCTGCGACAACCGCCACCACACGCCCCATCTTCATCGCAGCGCCATAGTCACGATAGGCCAGAAAGCCAATACAAGAACCAGCATGATGCCGTTGATCCATGGCCGCGACGCTAGCAGGGCGATGTATTCTCGCAGCATCGCGCTAGGCAGGAAGTAGGTCGCCGTCGATGCACCAAGAACTCGTGACTCAAAGAGATGTTCTCGTCGGTATTCGCAGCCTATTTCTCCACAACGACACACTCGCGAGAAATTCCGTGCTCGACCAGATACTCAACCATTGCTCCACACATCGAGGCGTCGATCGACCAGCCAGGCATACAACGCGGGGGAATCACGCACAGGGCAAGCCCAATCACCATCTCACCCCGCCCCATCACGTTAACAACTCGCCTATCATCCCGAAACCCTGCCACGCACCGACTGCGAAGGAACCGAGCTGACATCTAGTTGCCTGGCTATATCGGACACGATTTGGAGCCTCCTTGCAACAGCCATGCACACCATCATCGTTCAGCGAACGGCCATAGCCTCAGCTACCGTGAAGCTATGGCAGACCATTCCTCTCGCACCTCTATCCCGCAATTCTGCAGCGATCAGATCACTGTCAGCCAGGTGCGCGCCACTCTGGATCAGTGGTATCCGCCGTCCCTGGCAGAATCGTGGGACGCCCCCGGTCTGGTGTGCGGGGATCCCGACGACACCGTCAAGCGGATCGTTTGCGCCCTGGAGGCCACTGACACCGTCGTTGATGCCGCCATCGAGGCCCACGCCGATATGCTCGTCGTTCACCATCCTCTTCTGATGCGAGGCGCCAAGTCGGTGGCAGCGGATACCCCCAAAGGACGCATCGTTCACCGGCTTATTCGCCACCGCATTGCCCTCATGAGTGCCCATACCAACGCCGACGCCGCAGTCGGCGGGGTCAATGACGTGCTCGCTCGGTTGTTGGGGGTGACCGTCGAGCGTCCCCTGGAACCGGCAGCACAGCCAGTCGACCTGTGGGGAGTCCAAGTACCAGTCGATGCCGCTGAGGCACTGCGCAATGCCCTCTTCGGGGTGGGGGCGGGGCAATGTGATGGCTACGACCTGTGCAGTTTCGAGACTGTGGGACGTGGCCAGTTCCGCCCCCTAAGCGGGTCTCATCCGGCCCTCGGCACCACCAACCAGGTTGAAACCGTCGAAGAAGTACGCATCCACGTCGTCGCGCCGGCCATGATGCGCTCCACGATACGCAAGGCCCTTGTTGATGCTCACCCCTATGAGGTGCCCGCCTACGATGTGAAAACCATCGACTCTAGATCCCGTCCTGGACCTGCCACGCCAGGAATCGGGCGCATCGGGCACCTAGACGAGCCAATGACCCTCCGCAGTTTTACCCAGCGCGTATCCGAACGGCTCCCCCGCACTGTGTGGGGGGTGCGAGCCGCAGGTAACCCGGATCAGCTCATCACCACAGTCGCTCTATGTTCTGGCGCCGGAGACTCTCTCCTCGACGCCGCGGCAGCTAGCGGTGCTGACGTCTACCTCACTAGCGACCTGCGTCACCACCCGGCTGACGAGCATCTTCGCGCCAACGGCCCTGCCCTCATCGACACCGCCCACTGGGCATCTGAGTCTCCCTGGTGCGCCGACGTTGCACGCCGCCTCCATGACGAACTAGGGCTCCCCTGCCAGGATCTAGGTATCCGAACTGACCCGTGGACCATTGGAACGACAGTGGCACAATAGAGGGACGTGACAAGCACTGACCCCCACGACTACCGAAACGACATTCGTCATGACCGCGAATTCGTTAACGACACCGAAGCGGTCATTCGGTTGGGATCAATGCTGCTGTCTTCTGGCACCGGCTCCTATCGAGTGAAGAGAGCCATGTCCGATGCCGGGCTTACCCTGGGCATTGACCGACTTGATGCCAGCGTCAGCCTTACCGAGATCACCGCAACTGCCCACCGCGGGGACAACTTCCGCACTGTCGCACGCGAGGTCTACCGGGTACGCGTCGACTCCTCGCGTATCGCCGCCCTTGAGGATCTTGCCCATAACCTGCTGGCTGGAACGACCGGGCGCGAGCTGGAATCACGATTGGATTACATTTCACGTACGGTGCGTCCCAAGTGGGCAGAATGGCAAACGGTTCTCGCTGGTGGCATCGCGTGCGCTGGATTCGCCATCCTCAATAAGTTCTCTCTTGCTGACTCTCTCGTAGTACTCGCGGCGGCGTCAGTCGGCCAGTTCGTGCGCGGCCGGCTCAACCGTCGCTGGCTCAATCAATTCGGAATCGCAGCTCTGGCCTCGGCCGCAGCCTGTTTGATCTACCTCATGTTGGCAGATCTGCTGACTAATACTGGCCTGCATACCATCCACGGCCCGGGCTACGTCGCCTCTCTACTGTTCCTCGTACCAGGCTTCCCCATGATCACTTCGATCCTTGACATGGTTCGTATGGACTTCACGGCGGGTTTAAGTCGGGCAACCTATTCCGTCGGTCTCATCCTTGCCGCGACTATGTCTGCCTGGGTATTCTCAGCGGCTACTGGCCTGCAACCGCTGCCTGCTCAGACGGTTTTCCCGTACCCCTGGGCGTGGTTTGCCTATACGGTAGCGACAGCATGCGGAGTCGCCGGATTCGCCATCCTCTTCAATTCCTCACCATGCACGGTGGCATGGGCTGCAGCTCTAGGAGCTTGTGGGAACCTCTGCCGCCTCGCCCTTGTCGGCGTCAATCTTCCGGCCCAGTTGGCGGCTGGAGTTGGTGGCATAGTCATTGGTTTTCTCGCAAGTCCGCTATCGGTCCGAACCAAGCTACCACGCATTACATTGACAGTTCCAGCCTGCGTCATCATGGTCCCCGGCGCATCGATGTACCGCACTGTTTACTGGCTCAACGGACAGGATATGACGAAGGCACTGACCTTCGGCGTCGACGCCGTCCTCACCGTCATTCTCATCGCATGCGGATTGGCGGTAGCTCGTATGTGCACAGATCCTGCGTGGGCCCGAAACCTACCGGTCCCCAGTCCCCACGCCTTCAAATTCTCCGAAGACAATCACTGATTCCAAAACACCGCGTCGACGACCCGTGATGCGCGTCGACAATGCCGCAAATGATCCTCGACGAGGTGCTCAGATGCTCCTTGACCCATTCCCGAGGCCTTAGCGATGACATCGAGAGCCGTTGAGTCCGACGGAATAACGTCACTCGGACGGCCCCTCACCACCATGATCGCGTTACGCAATCGACTCGCCGCCAACCATGAGTCGCACAGTTTGGCGTGCTGATCCTCGTCAATGTAACCAGCCGCCAAGGCAGCGTCGAGGGCGTCAATCGTCGAGGTGGTGCGTAGAGCTGGGTCATGGCCGGCATGCTGCAACTGAATGATCTGGGCTGTCCACTCGATATCGGATAGTCCTCCGGGCCCTAGCTTGAGGTGCCGCCTCGGGTCCACTCCACGAGGAATCCGCTCCGATTCCATCCGCGCTTTAAGCTTGCGAATTTCAGCCAGCTGACTTCCCGTCAGACCGTCAGCGGGGTAGCGCACCTGATCGACACATTCCAACAGCTCAGTCGTCAACTCCCGGTCGCCGGCACCGTGACTAGCCCGCAGCAGGGCCTGGGATTCCCACGTGCTTGACCACTTTCCGTAGTATTTCCGATAGCTCTCTAGGCTCCGTACCATCGGACCGGACCGTCCTTCCGGGCGCAGATCGGCATCCAAAACCACAGCGGGGTCCGCCCCGTGTTTGCCGAGCAGGTTACGTAGCTTGGTGACAATTTTCAGCGCCTTCCCCCCGACTCCCGGCCCGTCACCGACGACGAACAGGCAATCAGCGTCGGACGCGTATGACAGCTCCTGACCGCCCCAACGGCCCATCGCGACGATTCCGATCGGCGGGGCGTCCTCGACCTCCCGCGACACCGCGGTCAAGGCAGCATCGATAGTCGCCCCGGTGAGATCAGTCAAAGCTTGGCCGATACGCCGAATGCCAGTGACGTTGAGGATATCGGCGACAAGGATCCGGAAAAGCTCGCGACGTCGTACTGCCCGGATCGCCCCAACCGCTTCCTCGACGTCATGGTGACGTCGCGCCACAGCATTCATTTGTCGGGCGAGATCCTCCCGGCTTAACGGAGTGAGGTCGTCATCGACGAGCACCTGGACGGTCTCCGGTGCACGGGTCAGCACGTCGACGGCATACCGCGACGTCGACAACACCACCGCTAATCGCTGAGCCATCGCCCCTTCGTCACGAAGGGCTCTGAGGTACCACGGGGACTCCCCCAGCGCCTCAGATACTTGACGGAAAGCCAGCAACCCATGGTCGGGACTGGGGCCGTCAGCCAGCCACGCGAGCATCGCCGGCATGAGCGCGGACTGAATACGTACCGCTCGGCTGGTGCCGCTGGTGAGCGCTTCGATATGACGCAGTCCGGCGTCCTCGTCGTGAAATCCCAGCGCACTTAGACGCACCTTTGCAGCCTCCGCACTCATCCGCAGATCCTGGGTGGGAATGCGCGCTACTGCCTCGACTACCGGCGAGTAAAAAACCTGGCCATGGGCCCGTAGCACCGCCTTCGACGTCGCTGTCCAGACCCTGCGGACTTCGTCTGCGGTATGTAGGCCGACGGCACGTGCTAGACGACGCAAACCGTCCTCATCGTCTGGGAGAAGGTGGGTACGTCGCAGCCGGAACATCTGCACGCGATGCTCCATAACGCGCTCTAACCGGTATGCCTCCTTAAGGCGTTCAGCCGCGCCTCGCGAGATATACCCGCCCGCAGCAAGGGCTCGCAGGGCCGGCAAGGTGGCACGTACCCTCAGCGACTCGTCCTGACGCCCGTGTACCAACTGCAACAGTTGTGCGGTGAATTCGACGTCCCTCAGCCCCCCGGCACCAAGCTTGATTTCGCGGCCTTTGTCCTTAGCAGCAATGAGAGAGACCACTCTGGTGCGCATTGCGCGGGTTTCTGGTACGAATCCTTCGGCCTCTCCCACCTGCCACACCAGCGGGGAAACCATCTCAACAAATCGCTGACCCAAGTCCAGATCGCCGGCCATCGGACGGGCCTTGAGCAAGGCTTGGAACTCCCAGTTCTTCGCCCATTTCTCGTAATACGTGCGCATTGAATCTATGGTGCGCACCAACGGTCCGGCGTTGCCCTCTGGACGCAGAGCAGCGTCTACCTGCCAGATTGACCCAGCCCCCGAGTGGGCCGAGCACATTCTCGCCACTGAGGCTGCCAGTTTGGTCGCGATAGTCACCGCGCTGGTGCCTGAAACATCGTCATTGGCCGGTTCAGCGACATATATGACGTCGACGTCAGAAATGTAGTTAAGTTCCTGAGCCCCGCACTTTCCCATCGCGATAATGGCTAGCCGAGCATCGGCATGATCAGGGCAGCCGGCTCGGGCTAAGGCCAGGGCCGCAGTGACAATACCGTCAGCCAGATCGGCTAGTTCAGCTGCGACATCCTCAATAATCTCGGTTGGGTCGTCAGCGCTGACATCTCGCGACGCAATCCGCACTAAATGGCGCCGATTCGCCAATCTCAGCCGATCTGATGCCGGGCCGGTCGGCGCCCCGGCGACCATAAACTCACCTTCTTTATGCGCACCTACGACCTCAAGCAGATCGTCACGGATCTCGTCGTGACCAAGGCGAACCGGGTCGCGGATGACCTCCGCGAGGTCGTCAGGGTGGGCAATAAGGTGGCGGCCCAATTCACTGGATGCACCCAAGAGTCGAACCAACCGGCAGGCGGAAGCGTCATGATCGAGCAATTCGCCGAGGCACTGCGCGGAGTCCTGTGCAAGTTCAGCAAGGACGTTGAGGGCTAGGTCCGGGTCACAGCACGTCTCAAGGTGATGCTCCCAACCCGCCAGTCGATTGGGGTCGGCCCCTATGTTCTCCGCGATTCGGTGATGGTTGGCTGAGGCCGCATCAGTGTCCATCACTCCCAGACGCAGTAGGTCTATCGTGACACTCGACTTGCGATCCACCGCGACCACCTCCTCGGTGGCACATTAGCCGACGAGGGGCACCGACGTGTTGCCCAGTCGTCACGTCAGCGTCGAGTGGGTGTACGGTCCGTGCAACCCGATACCCCTAGTCTTGTTGAGGTGACAATCATGGCAGCACGCGCGGAACGCAGCGTGAAGCGGTTGGCGACCACGTGGGTAGCGACCGCCCGCTGTCTACTGCCTCAGCCCAACACTGACCCCCTTGGCCCCGGTGAGGCTCAGCTGTGGGGTCGCCACCACATTGCCCATCTCATGGTGATTTTCACCGACACCCTGCAAACGGTGACGACGCCGACGACCATCAGACCGATGACCTTGGCACGGGTGATCGACGAGCGTCGCAAAGCCACCGATACCCTGGCAGCCATCGGCCATGAAGTGATTGCCGACGACACCGCTAGCCGTCTTGCCAGTCAGGCCCAGCGTCTTCTGGATAACGTGGAGTCGGTATTACTCGCCACCCCCGGGCCGCCTGCGACAGTGGATTCTCTTGTGGGACCAGTGCGCGTGACCGACCAACTGCGAGCCACCCTGCTAGCCATGACTGCTATGGGGTTGCACGACGGCATCGATATTCCGTCCGGGGCGATTATTGAAAGCTGCCGCACCTTATCAGCCGTTCTCGATGAAACCCACGGTGGTCGCACGATCGAGCTTCGGGTACCACCTGCGTGCGCGGTTCAATTGGCGGCTATTGAGTCGGGCCCCAACCACCACCGGGGCACTCCGCCCAATGTGGCAGAGACCGACCCTGTCACCTTCCTGCAGTTGGCAACTGGTTTCTCACACTGGCCAGAAATGCGCTCAGCAGGACGGGTTCAGGCGTCTGGATCCCACGTCGACGACGTTGCTGGCATGTTCCCAGTCGTTGATATGGCCGGGGTTTTCCGCGACATTTTTGCCGACGACTAGACGCCAGTTCCAACCTGTTTAGAGGTGTGGCAGGTAACGATCAAGCTCGAACTGGCTGACCTGCCGGTTGTACTCCTCAAATTCCGCCCTCTTATTGCGTAAGAAATAGTCGTAGACGTGTTCGCCGAGGGTCTCGGCCACGAGCTCGGACTCCTCCATGCAGCGGATCGCAGCACCCAGACTTTGCGGCAGCTGCTTGATCCCCAGTGCGTGACGCTCGCGAGCTGACAACTGCCATACGTCATCGGATGCCTCCTCTGGAAGCGGTAGCTCCTTCTCGATGCCGTCCAAACCAGCAGCAAGTACCAAGGAATACGCCAGATATGGGTTGGCTGCAGAATCGATAGAACGCAACTCCACCCGAGCTGAGGAAGCCTTGTCGGGCTTATACATCGGAATACGAACCAGTGCTGAACGGTTATTGCGACCCCAGCAAATGTAGTTGGGTGCTTCTCCCCCACCGGAAAGCCGACGGTAGGAGTTAACCCACTGGTTCGTCACGGCGATGATCTCCAGGGCATGGTGCAAAAGACCGGCGACGAAATACTTCGCAACCGGCGACATGCGAGCCTCGTCAGCCGCGTCATAGAAGGCATTGGTGTCCCCCTCAAAGAGGGAGACGTGAGAATGCATACCTGACCCGGCATGATCGGTAAATGGTTTAGGCATGAAGGTGGCCTTGATCCCTTTGAGGGAGGCGATCTCCCGGATGACTACCCGGAAGGTCATGATGTTATCGGCCATCGTCAGCGCATCGGCGTAACGAAGGTCAATTTCGTGCTGTCCGGGAGCGGCTTCGTGGTGGCTGAACTCTACCGAGATACCCATCTGCTCCAGGACGTTGATGGCGTCGCGACGGAAGTCGGTGCCCGCTCCCAAGGTGGTGTGGTCGAAGTAGCCACCGTTGTCCAGCGCCACCGGGGATTCCCCAGGATGATGCTCATCGTTAAGCAGGTAGAACTCAATCTCTGGGTGAACATAGAAGGTAAAACCCATTTCTGCGGCGCGACCCATCGTCCTCTTGAGGACGTGACGAGGATCAGCTGCAGAGGAGGTTCCGTCAGGATTGGTGATATCGCAGAACATCCTGGCCGTGCTGGTGCCAGAGCGCCATGGCAGAACTTGGAAGGTGGCCGGGTCGGGGTGGGCCACCATATCTGCCTCGTAGACGCGGGCATACCCCTCGATAGCTGAGCCGTCGAAGCCCACGCCCTCAACGAAAGCTCCCTCAACTTCAGCCGGGGCGATGGCAACAGATTTCAGGGATCCCAGCACGTCCGTGAACCACAGCCTCACGAAGCGGATGTTGCGTTCCTCCATAGAACGCAAGACGAATTCAGTCTGCCTGCTCACCTTTCCAGTGTGCCCGTTGTGTGTTTCGAGCTGGTAACAAGGTTGCTCATGGCTTCGGTAGACTGCCGATATGGCTTCGGGTCCTCAAGCGGGGTGGTATCGAGATCCTGACGGCACACCGGATCGCTATCGCTGGTTTGACGGCGAGCGGTGGACCGACCGTACTACCACCTCCCCTAATCCTGCCCCGCAGCAAGGCGGAGAAGGCCATCGGGGACATGACAACGGTCGCAGCTCTAGTTGGCTCTGGGCAATGATCATCGTCATCCTCGTCGTCGCTGTCGTTGTTGCGTTCGCCTTGCATCGCGGCACATCTTCAGATCACAACGCAGAGCCTGATCTCAACTCGTCGTCTCCGACGGTCTCGGCCTGGAATGAGAAGTCGGCCACCCCGTCTGCCGGTTCCTCTGCTGTCACCTGCCCGCGAGGCCAACACCCTGGAAATCAGGATTCCAACGACGGTCGTCTGCATGGCGGTGGCGTCTCGGTGGAGTCCATACCGAACTGGCGTCATGAAAACCTCACCCTGCCATGGGTCATGGGGCAGTCAGCACAGATCGACGACGTCTATCCCGGATGGATGAGCGTGTCCGGGGTTGGTGGCTTGCCGGTTGCCGAGGGGTTCTCTGATCCTCAGACGGCCGCAACAATGACGATGGATTGCTTCGCCAGTTCCGACTATTACGCGGGGTACACTGGAGAGAAGGAAATCCGCTCGGAAGCCCTCACCATCGACGGCCACCCAGCGTGGTGGAAGCGCAGTGAGGTCTACGTCTCTCTGCCCAACCTGCCCCAGGTTCGTGGCGATGTTGTTGACGTCGTGGTCGTGAATACGGGCCAAACCGACTTCCTCGGGATGTACTTCAATTCCGCCACGATCGGTGACTCAACCCGTCAGGCCCTGGTCGATCACGCCCGGGAATCACTCAAAGTGGATTGACGGTTCAGTCGTCATCCTCGTCGTCGTTAAAGCGCGGATCGTTCTCCCATGCATCGTTTCGCGCTGCCACTGTGTCTAGTGCTTCGGCTGCCGCCTGAGGGGTCGGATAGGGGCCAAGATGATCCGCTGCCTTGCACTCGTCTGCCCCCTCGACAGCGTGGTGCTTGAGACACCAGAAGTACTCATCCTGCTCGGCCATGAGATTCTCCCTTCATATGAGTTGATACCATCCTAGGGTGACGCTCCCTATATCTGATGTAGCTGCACATCCCTAAAGATTGCAGTCAACTCCGTGACCAAGGGCGCGTCGTCACGGCGGCTCTCATTGTCACCTCGGCGGTGCTCATGGTGGTGACCCACGATCTCGACATCGCAGCAACCGCAGATCAGGTAATCGTGCTTGACAACGGGCGCAACGATCAGGCGCTGGAGCACACGACGCCAGCAGAGATTTTCAATGCCCTGCACCGCTCCTGATACATACTTAGCATTTATAGACGAAGAAGAGAGACACGAACCGCGGTACGCTCACACGCCCTAGACTGGACCGACGTGAGTGCCATCAAGCCATATCCCCAGAGCCCTCGTCGTCATGTCCCCGGAAACATTGCCCGTCCCCCCTACGTCGGTCTGGGCGACGTCCCGGAAACCTATGATGGCTCCCACGTGCAGTCAGCCGAGACGATCGCTGCCATGGAAGAGGCCGGACGGATCGCTTGTGGTGCCATGTACGAGGCTGGAAAAGCCGTAGAGCCCGGAGTCACCACCGACGAACTCGACCACATCGCTCACGAATACATGTGCGACCACGGCGCCTACCCATCGACCCTCGATTACCGTAACTACCCCAAATCGTGTTGCACTAGCGTCAACGAAGTTATCTGTCACGGCATCCCTGACTCGCGCCCGCTCGAGGACGGCGACATCGTCAAGATCGACGTCACCGCTTACAAAAATGGCGTGCACGGCGACAACTGCTACACCTTCGGTTGCGGCAACGTTGACCAAGCATCTCTGGACCTCATCGACCATACTCAGCAGGCAATGAACCGCGCCATCAAGGCCGTTAAACCCGGCCGCTCGATTTCCATCATCGGCCGGATCATCGAGAACTACGCCAAGCGTTTCGGCCATGGCGTGGTGCGTGACTACACCGGCCACGGTGTTCACAGCGCCTTCCACTCCGGTCTCGTCGTCTTCCACTACGACGAACCGCGCTATGACGTCACCCTCGAAGAGGGCATGACGCTAACCGTCGAGCCGATGCTCACCCTGGGAGACCAGTCCAACCATCAGTGGGACGACGGCTGGACAGTCCTCACCAATGATGGTTCGCGGTGCGCTCAGTTCGAGCAGACCCTCGTCGTCGAGAAGGATGGAGCGCGAATCCTCACCACCCTGGAGTGACGATCTTCAAAGTTTGACGGCTGCCCGGGCCCGGCGAGCTCGCTGTATCGCCGGGCCCGGGATGGTAGCGGCACCCGCCACGGCGCGGGTACATTCCCCACGCGGATGCGAGAGCACATCGGTAGTTGGCCCCTCCCCGACGATGCGGTCTCGACTGAGCACCTTGACGTGCACCAACACGGTGAAGATCGTTACTCACGTCATATCGTTACGGGACCCCGATCATTTTCGTCAGCCAGCGGGTCACGGAAGGCGATCCAGCGGCGCCGGAAGAATTCCGACGGCGTAGTCTTTTCTATCGGATTTGTCGGACGAAGGGATGGGACGCGCCATCCCGGTTCCCATGACGCGGTTGGAATGAACGGCACCACTGGAGGTCACTGTGGACACTGTCCCACCCCGTACGTACAACAACTCAACCTTCCCCGAAGGTCTGCCCGCCGTCAGTCTGTCGGACGAGGAGCGAGCCCGTCAGCAACGATGGACACCGCTGCGCGTGACGATCTGGACCCTCATCTCCGCGATCGCCGGGCTGAGCTGGTGGATGCTCGCCGTACGACGCGGCGAAACGGTCAACGGCATCTGGTTCGTCTTCGCGGCCATCGGTTCGTATTTCATCGGCTACCGGTTCTACGCCAAGTACATTCAGGACAAGCTCGTCCATCCCGACAACAGCCGGGCCACCCCCGCCGAGTATGACTACAATAGACGAGATTTCGTCCCCACGGATCGCCGCATCCTCTACGGCCACCACTTCGCCGCTATCGCTGGTGCCGGCCCCCTTGTCGGCCCGGTACTCTCAGCTCAGATGGGCTACCTCCCAAGCACGATCTGGATCATCGTCGGCGTCATCTTGGCAGGAGCCGTCCAGAATTACCTTGTTCTCGTCATCTCGATGAGACGCGGTGGACGGTCCCTCGGACAGATGGCCAGAGAGGAATTGGGGCGCTTCGGAGGCATCGCGGCGCTCATCGCCACTCTCACGATCATGCTCATCATCGTGGCCATCCTGGCTATGGTCGTCGTCAACTCCCTGGCCGCCTCCTCATGGGGTGTGTGGAGCGTCGGACTCACTATCCCCATCGCCCTGTTCATGGGCTTCTACCTGCGTTATCTGCGCCCTGGCAAAGTACTTGAGGTCTCGATCATTGGCATCGTCCTGCTCGTGCTGGCCATCGCCTCGGGGGCCTGGATCGAGAACACTGCCGTTGCCAGTGCCCTCCACTTGAGCAAGCCGTTTTTGGCCTGGGCCATCATCATCTACGGATTCATCGCCGCAGTACTCCCCGTATGGATGCTGCTGGCTCCCCGTGACTACTTGTCTACCTTCATGAAGGTCGGCGTAATCGCGATGTTGGCGATCTCGATCGTCATCGTCCGCCCGGTCATCAGTGTGCCAGCAATGACGGTCTATGCCACCAACGGTGCGGGCCCCGTGTTCTCCGGAAAACTCTTCCCCTTCCTCTTCGTAACTATCGCGTGTGGAGCGCTATCGGGATTCCACGCCACGATCTCCTCTGGAACCACCCCAAAGCTCATCGAAAAGGAATCCCAGGCACGTCTCATCGGCTACGGCGGCATGCTCATGGAGTCCTTCGTAGCAATCATGGCTCTGGTGGCCGCCCTGTCGGTGGACCGGGGCATTTACTTCGCTATGAATTCCCCAGCCGGTGCGACCGGCAATACCGTCAAGTCCGCCGTCGCTTACGTCAATTCTTTGGGCTTGTCGGGTGTGCACGCCAACGCCAACACTCTCACGACGACAGCCAAGCTCGTCGGCGAAACATCGATCGTCAGTCGAACCGGTGGCGCCCCCACCCTGGCTGTTGGTCTAGCGACGATCATGCACAAGATCTTTGGTGGCGAGGCCATGATGAGCTTCTGGTACCACTTCGCGATCATGTTCGAGGCCCTGTTCATCCTCACCTCGGTCGACGCTGGCACCCGCGTCGCCCGGTTCATGCTCTCCGATGCGCTGGGTAACTTCTGGCCGCGCCTCAAGGACCACTCGTGGAAGGTTGGCTCCTGGCTCACCACCGCGATCATGGTGGCTGGCTGGGGCTCGATTCTGCTCATGGGCGTCACCGACCCGTTGGGTGGCATCAACACTCTTTTCCCGCTCTTCGGCATTGCCAACCAGCTGCTGGCAGCTGTCGCCCTGTCGATCTGCTTGGTGATCTTCGCCCGGGCTGGTCACACGTGGCGGCTGCTCATCATCTTCGTGCCGATGCTCTTCACCGCCATTATCACGGTTTACGGGTCCTGGTTGAAGATCTTCTCCCCCGACCCGAAGCTCGGTTACTGGGCCAATCACATGACCTACAAGCGGGCCATCGCTGATGGCAAGGCCTCGCTGGGGCAAGCCAAGAACATTGACGAGATGCACACCGTCGTCGGCAACACCGCCATTCAAGGAACGATGTCGATCATCTTCGTCGTCTGCGCCCTCATCGTCATGATCGTGGCCTGTATCCGCACTGTTCAGGCGCTGCGTGGTCGCAACATCATCGACACCGAAGACCCAGCCAAGCCGTCCAAGATCTTCGCTCCCAGTGGTCTCATGCCCACCAAGGCTGAGAGGGATCTGCAGGTTGAGTGGGACGCCTTCTACGAGAAGCACCCTGAGCTTGACCTGGAAAGTGTCCACAAGGACAAGGAGCACGCGTGACCGCCGCACCCCAACATCAACCAACCGACCCATTGTGGCGACGATGCTGGTCGTCTCTGAGATGGTGGGTACGCGGCGTCACCGGCGCCGACGCCTACGACAAGTATCTTGAGTGGTGTCGTCGCACCCGTCACGAACCGATGGCGGAGAAGGCATTCTGGCGTGACCAGTGTGATCGTCAGGATCGCAATCCACAAGCACGGTGTTGCTGGCCTCCACTTACTGACACCTTGCCCATCGGACCCATCACTGGCGGGAGGGGCCGATGAGGTCCTCGACGATGCGATCAAGGTTGTTAGCAGTCAGCTGGATGCACCTGCCGTCTGGCCACACGACAATGAGCGGGGCGTGGTTGCAAGGGAACATGCATCCGGTCACCGTAACGAGGATCTCAGTGTCAAGGGCATGGGCTAGCTTGTCCTTCAGTCGGGCGTGCAGGTCGGCTGCTCCGGCTGCATTGCAGCGCGGCCCGCGGCATGCCAGCAGGTGGTGTCTGAAGGGTGGGAACTCCTGCCAGGCCGGGCTGCGCAATGGGGCTTCGGACCCAGTAACGGCTCGCCACTCATTCGATATCGTCTGCCCAGGCCGCACCGCCCCAGCATGGACGACAACGTTTGGCCCGTCCGCATGGTCACGAACCCACTGCCCTGCTACCCGGCGTAACCAGGACAGCGGCACAGGCCCATCCTCGCTACTCCAACCGACGAGTTCGATTCGGGTGTCATCGATCGAGTCAAGAACATCAATGAGCGTCGGACCGGGGCCCTGGAGGTGAGCAATACAGTCGGCTGCCACCTGCTGGGTCATCGCTCGGTCCAAGTCGATGGCGTCGTCCCATCGAAGGGATACTGCGATACGCGTCGTCATGTCTGCAGTCCGTTCCAGGTGAAGCCGCGCCTCGAGGAGGACCAAACCTCACCGTCGACACCAAAGTGGTCACGGACAAGGTCAGGCGTCAGCACTGTGCTCGCCGGTCCGCCAGCAACCATGCGACCCGAGTCGAGCACGATGAGGTCGTCGGCGTAAGCGGCAGCCAAGTCGAGGTCATGAATGACGGTGACCGTCGTCAGGCCGAGTCCTCGGACCCGCTCCAGGAGGTCGATCTGGTGTGGTAAGTCAAGGTGATTTGTCGGCTCGTCAAGGAATAAGATCTCGGGCTCCTGTGCCAAGGCACGAGCCAGCTGTACCCGTTGACTCTCTCCTCCTGACAGGGAAGACCATGCCCTATCAGTAAGCTCGGAGACCCCGGTCGTCGCCATGGCCTTCTCGACAACGTCATCGTCATGTCCCTGTCTGCGACTGAGATTGCCCATTCGCCATCGGCCCAGATGCGGGATGCGGCCAAGCTGGACGACATCGCGCACCGTCAGTTCGACATGGGCCGACGGATTCTGCTCCAAAAGCGCCATCATCCTGGAGCGCTCCTTGGCGCCGATCCGGGCGAGGTCACGCTTGCCCAGCCACACTCGTCCCATGCCTGGCTTGCGAAGCCCCGCGAGCAAGTGGAGCAGGGTCGTCTTGCCGGATCCGTTGAGGCCGATAATCATCGTCATCATCTGAGGCCGAACGTCCACACTGACCCCTGACAGGATCGTCTTTCCATCCACGCTCCAACCAAGAACCTCGGCCCTCAGCACTGCTGACATTGTCACCGTTGTCATGATCTCGAGGCCTGTCGACGCAAAAGCACGACTAGCACCGGGGCCCCGACGATCGCGGTGATGACGCCCACCGGGATTTCGGTATCGAGACGTAAACATCGTGCAGCGGTGTCTGACCACACCATGAGCAGCGCTCCGGCCAGGGCAGATATCGGCAGAAGACGAGCGTGACGCGACCCAGTCCAGAATCTCACGATATGGGGAACCGTGAGTCCGACGAAGCCGATGGGTCCAGCGAACGCCACGCTGAGGGCCGTCAGCAGAGCCGTGCTGACCATGATTGCCCAGCGGACGGTGTTCACCGGAACACCCAACGACATCGCACTGATGTCTCCAAATGCGAAGGCGTCAAGGACGTGGCACAAAGCCATCCCGACGACCAGCGCCGGCACGGTGGCAACAACCAGCGTGATCGTCGATCCCCACCTCAGCCCGGCGAAGGACCCAAGAGTCCATGACAGAGCTGAACGGGCCGCATTCGACTCCCCGAAGATCATGATCATCACCGACACCGCTGCTCCGCACAACTGGCCCACGGCCACACCGGCCAAGATTGTCCGGCCGGCAGGCAATTCCCCTGATCTGCCCGTGGCCATCGTCAGCACCATGACCAAGGCTACGACGGCTCCAATGAAGGAGGCCAGGGTCATAAGGACCGACTGCCCGAGGGTGCTGGAAATCCCGACGATCAGGACGAAGACCGCCCCGACCGACGCACCGCTGGAGATACCGAGTAGGTACGGATCAGCCAGATCGTTGCCGGTCAAGGTCTGCAACACCGCGCCGCACATCGCCAACAAGGCACCGACGGCCATCGATCCGATGACACGCGGGGCCCTCATTTGCCATACGATCTGATCGTTGAGGACCGTCACGTCGGCTCCTTCAATGAGCCGAAAGCGTCGCGCCACCACCCGCGCCACATCGGAAACCGGAACCCGAACTGCCCCGATCCCCAGGACTACGAGGGCACTGCCGATCAGGGCAGCAACGACAATGCCGAGCAGGAGCCAACTGCGCCAGCGGCTCACTTCCCGGTAACCCTGACCAGGCCGTCGTTGAGAGTCTTTGCTCCGTCAACCAGCTCGGCGCCAGGGGTAGTCCGGGAAAATGGCACGGTGACGAATTTGTTCTCTTTAACCGCCTTCATCTGGCTGAGAACGGGGTCCTTCTTCAGATAGGCGATCTTGTCCTTAGCTGTCGACCAGTCGGCGTCTGCAACGACGATGACATCGGGGTTGGAACCAACGATCTTCTCCCACGAACCGTCAGCCCAGCCCCCATCGAGGTTCGCAAACAGATTCTTGGCCCCGACAGCGTCCATGAGCAGCTGTGGGCCGCCATGGCCAGCGCCGATGAACGGAACCTTGTCACCCGAGTCGAACCACACTATCGAGGTCCCATTGCCGTGTTTGTTACCGGTGACCTCTTTGAGGGACGTGCGCTGTTCAGCGATGACCTTGTCGGCGGCATCTTTCTGCCCGATAAGGGTTCCAACCTCTCGCATCTCCTTCCACACATTCTCCCACGTAGCCTCAGCTGACGGGGTGCCTTTAGGGCATCCAAAGGGGCTGATATATGTGGCGATTCCCTGCTTCTTCAACTCCTCACGTGTTCCCACCGCCTTGTCGGTGAAAGCACTCGAATACGAGGTACACCGCCAGATCGGGTTTGGCAGACAGGAAGGTCTCCTTGGACGGGTACTCTTTGGCGAGCACCTTGACTGAGTCGTAAGCCTTCTTCCATTTCTTCGGAATCCCGCTGTCAAGATACGCGGTCCCCGCGAGCTTGGACTCACCACCGATAGCCAGCACGTCCTCGGTGGCCCCTTGATTAAGAGTCACGGCCCGGGTCGCCGGCTTGTCGAGGGTAACCTTCTGGCCACAGTTGGTGATGGTGATAGGTCCAGCGTTGGACTGGGACGCCGACACTGAAGAAGAAGCTGACGAGTCCTTGGGGGCGCCGGCACATCCGGCAAGCATGATGACGGGGAGTATCGAGACCGCGACAGCTCGGCGAAGGGATTTCGGGATGGCAGGCATGGCGAAACTAGCTTTCTGTGATCGGCGTGCGCGGCCAGGCAACAACAGGGCGTCGTCAGGTGGTCTTCGGGCTCGACTTCGTCTCCGTTCCCGGCGCCTTCCCAGTGCGCATGGTGCCAGTGGTTCAAGTCGGGGCGGATCAGTCATACCGCTGCGCGTCAGCTCCGGCTTTTCACCGGATTCCAGCGCTGGTGTGGTCACCAGCAACCTGACGCGAGGATCTTAGCACCCCCTTCGCATACCGGTATCCAGGGCCTCCACGACAGCGGCACCGATGACGATCGCGTTCACCGAGCGCGGCGTTTTCGGCAGCTTCCACATGGGGATCAGACCATATCGATGCACTGACGATCCCTTAATACGCAATACGCGAGCCGCCGATACGGCCCCCGGGCGAGGCCCCTCAGTTCGCCCTGACGCAGCCGCTCTGCGCAGCCTGCCAGCGCTTCCCGCAACCTCACCACACGTTTGCCGGGTTCGGGGTTGGCGACGTGAGCCGCGTCACAAGTTCACGAGCTGGCTCACCCGTCCGCGAGAGACGCCCATGATCACAGCAGAATCGGATACAGAGTAGCCAGCTGCACGCAGATGTTGAGCTGCGGCACGCGACTGGCGTGCCGCCATTTCGGTGGCCTCAGCTGCGGCACGGGTAGCCTCGCGCGCCTGTGCAACCTCGTCGGCAAGTGCTCCGATCTCGGGAATGATGGTGATGTCAACGTCGGCATGATCGACGCTCTCATCCATGGTGTCGAGATAGTCGACAACCTGCTGACGGGCATTACACAGGTTGCGAACCTGGGTGTGCTGTTGCTCGCCAATTTCAAGTTCCCAGCCGCCCGACCAGCGGGTAGCGGTGACAATGAGGCTGTTCATTGCTGCTTGCTCCTCTCGATTGCGTCGAGGGCGTCCTTGACGACCTTCGGCGAGCATTCGGTAGTCTGGGTGATGATGGTCCACGTGGTGCCGTTGCGCCACTTCTCGTGGTCGCCCTTGCCCTGAGTTGGGGTGAAGCCAGCCTCACGCAGGAGCCCGACGAGTTTGCGGTACTTCATCGGCTTGACCATAAATCATAAGTTAGCCCACCTATACACGCAATGTAAAGCCAGGGTAAATATATGGTGATTCCGCTATTACTCCACTGTTAAGCGGCATCTCATATGGTCACGCTCATGGGCGGTGAGTTGGATGATCCGGGGCGTGTTCCCGCCACAGCCAGGCCATCGCTCAGGCACTTGGCCGCCCGACTGAAGCAATCGTGATGCCCGCAACCTTGACTATCTCGCGAGCCGTTGCAACATGACCAGCAACCACACCTCAGAAGAAAGAAGGCCGCCCCCGCAGCGGCGGGGACGGCCAGAGCAATAACTGAAAGGGGAGCTATGCTCATCGCTCAGCTTAGCTCTTTCACCTAGCAGGATCAGCCTGTTCGTGTCGTCACTATCGACGATGATCCGTGATTCATCCCGGCGGACCTGTGCAACGCGCCCGCTCCGCACCACCCATCACACAACGAAAACCGACCCCACACAAGGCGGGGTCGGCACGGAGCAAGTTTGGTTCTCTCATTGCGCCACAGGACGCAGCGGCATGAGTGAACTCATTCCCATGTACGTTGCGCATGGGATACCAGCTCTTGCCGCTCAGGACACAATTCCACGAGGAATTTATACGAACGACACGCCGCCCCATAACTGACCAAAGCCACATCGTTTAACCTAGTCAGATCCATATTTTAGGGACGAGCCATCCTATAAGCCGGGTTCTGTAGCCCTGCCGGGCCGGTGATCATCCATCTGTGAACACCATTGCTGGTGTCCTCCAGCCTTTCGGCTGCGCAGCCTACCCGAACGCTCAAGCGAGCAACCCTCAAACGCGTCCGCGACCTCACGGTCTTCTTGGCCTTGCTCCAGGTGGGGTTTGCCATGCCGTCACCGTCACCGATGACGCGGTGGGCTCTTACTCCGCCGTTTCACCCTCACCGGCTCGAAACCGGCAGTCTGTTCTCTGTGGCACTTTCCCGCGGGTCACCCCGGGTGGGCGTTACCCACCACCCTGCTCTATGGAGCCCGGACTTTCCTCGACAACTCACACCGCTGCCGCGATCACCCGGATGGCTCGTCCGACCGCTAATTCTACGGATATCCCGGCATCACCGCCACAAGAAGGGTCTCAGATGGACTCTCCGGTACGCACCAGGATGCGATCGCATTCCTCGCATCGCACCACTTCATCGTCACCAGCTGCCTCGTATCTGCGCAGGTCAGCGGCATTGGTGGCAATGCCGCATCCCTCGCATACCCCGTGCACCAGCTTTGCGCACCCCATACCGGTGCGCTCGCGCAGCAGTTCGTAGAGCTTGAAGAGGTCGGTCGGAATGCCTCCTGCCTGGGTCTGGCGCACCCGTCGCAGTTCGCCCAGCTCGTCGTCAATACCCTTGAGACCAGCGTCGCGGGATGCCAGTACAGTCCGAATGTGTCCGTCAAGCTCAATACGGCGTCGATCAGCGTCGGCATGGGCCCTCTCGGCATCCTCGACGGCCTGCATGGCGTCAAGCTCGGCGTCCTCCAATCGAGAGATGCGCCGCCCTAGGTGCTCGATTTCCTCGGTCAGGCCACGCAACGCTTTATGGTCGGTGATGGTGCCCGCATCCACGGTTTTCTGGTTACGCTCCATTCGGGCGCGAGCTGGTTCGAGGTCACCCTCGATACGTTCCTGCTCCATTTTGGCGTCCGACAGAGCGGTGGATTTAGCGACAACCTCCTCTGCAAGCGTTCGCCGCTGCACTGCAAGGTCCTTGAGTTCGGCCAACTCGGGCAGAGTCCGACGACGATGCTCTGCTTGAGCGATCCGCCGATCGGTCTGAGCAAGGTCCAGAAGCTTCCACTGATCCTGTGCCGCAGCTTTCACGCTTGCCTCCTGCGTTCCGTGGCCCTGTTGACATGTGAGGCTCAGCCTACCTCCAGTCGGTATGGCGTTGAGCATACGTGCAATGACCTACCCTAGAGCGAGTTCGGGTTCCCTTACACCCAGCGTGAACTTCTGGCGGTAGCTATCCCCACTGATGCCGTCTATACGGCAACTGACTTTCGAACAATCCCGCCGCAACTCCTTATGGACATGGACATCAGCAGGTCTATGCTCCTTTTATCGCATACCACCGCACCTCTAAGAACGGCTGATCAGTAATGGCACCCCTTCGCCCTAGCATTGCCATAGCAGAAGTCGCGCTTTCTTTACTAGCAGTGACGACCCCTGCGGTATCTTCCCAAGAAAACTTGGTGGGTAGGCGGAATGACGGCGCAACCACCACAGGATTAGGCGGGAGGAGCTACACCTATACTGTCCGCGATAAGAAGCTTGCCAACAGCAACTATGTCAACAAGGGCCAGCGGATTGGTGATTGCACCATCGAGACCAAGGGTGGCACCTGCACAATCAGCTCTGGAATGTCAGCAGCTAGGACCGTCCTGCTGGCTCTCGGAGCCAGCAGGGACAATATCAGCGCCCAACTATCCCCCTCTTCTACTACTACACAAAGCGTTACGGCAGGATGCACTTCTCCTGCAATGGCGGCAGGAAAAGTATGGACGGCTTGGCCTAAGGGAAACTTGTGGCAGTATCGAATCAACAAGCGGGTTCACGAAAAGGGATCTGACGGAATGGATTACGGCAGCGGAACTAGCGATCTCCTGAAGGCATTTGACCCCTCGCAGACCAGAATCTCTTGCGGACTCAGATGAAAGTCTTGAAACTCGCTGCATTGACGCTGGCTGCCATATTTTCTGCGACCGCCAGCGCCTGTACAAAGACGCCCCATAAGTCATCTCCTGAAAATACTTCCTTAGCGATATCTGATCTTCCCGGAAGGCCGATAAGTGACGTCGGAGCAAGGATCAGGAAGGATACTTCTCTCTACGTACAAGACGCTTCTCCGATCGTCGGAATGAAACCTTCATATAACGCATCTCAGCAGCCTTCGGATCAATGGACCATCCTAGCTGCCTGTGCAGATGAAACATCCGTTGAAACATCTCACAAAATTCAGGTTTCAGTGATATCAACAACGAAAATATCCCCCTCCATAAGAAAGTCAATTTCTAGTCATAAATTTAACAATACAGTCGATTGCTCTGAGTAGAAAAATTCCTTCTGAATTCTAACCATCGCCCAACGTGACGCCCTCACTGACCGGCCTGTTTGTCCGCAACCACCACGGCGAAGCCGTAATTCGATACCCGCCCTGTGGAGGTCACGTTGGTTCGATAGGCGACGGGTACCTAACTAACCTGGGTGTAGAGGACCGGACTGGCCTGGGCAGAGGACCAGCATTGCGTCTGTGCAGCCCCATAAAAGCCCTCTGGGCCCCAAGACTTCCGTGTCACCGAGACCTACACTAGAGGGGATACTCAACAATCAGCGGAGGTCCGAATATGACCGAGACGAGGTCCACAGAGCTCAGCGAACAACTGAGGCAAGCCGAAAAGCAAAAGATCCCCAAGCGTCAGACCCCGTTCTCAAAAGCCTTCGTCGAGTTCATCCCTACCGACTGGGCCCCCTATCCCGACGAGCTGCCCGAACCGCTCAGCTCGGTACCTTCGGCTACCGCACACCGTGATGCCTTAGCCGCCCGCTTCGATAGCGATCGCCTGGTCATCCCCGCTGGCCATCTCATGCGTCGCAACAACGACTGCGATTACCCTTTCCGCCCCAACACTGCCTTCGCCTACTACTCGGGCTTAGGCACCGACAGGGAGCCCAACGCGGTCCTAGTCGTCGATACGACCGCGGAAACTCGCGATGTGCTGTACTTCAAGCCGCGTGCGCCCCGCACCGACCGCGAGTTCTATGCTGATCCAACCTACGGCGAAATGTGGGTTGGCCAGCGAGAGTCCCTTGAGGAAATGGCGGCCATGACAGGACTTGTCTGCCGTGACATCTCCCAACTCGACGACGCCCTGTCGACCGGAGACGCCACAGTGCGCGTTATTCGCGACGCCGACGAGACTGTCACCGCCACCGTCGACTCATTGCGTCCTCGGGGCTCTGAAGACGCCGACGACGAGTTCTACGAGTTTTCCTCAGCCGCCCGCTTCTGCAAAGACGATTGGGAGGTCGAGCAACTGCGGGATGCCTGCCGCAAATCCAAGGTGGGTTTTGAATCCATGATCGCTGAGATCCCGGAAGCCGTCCGCAAGGGGCGGGGCGAGCGTTGGATGGAAGGCACCTTCGGACGTGTCGCTCGTCATCTTGGCAATGAGGTGGGCTACGGTTCGATCTGCGCAGCCGGCGACCACGCCAACACGCTGCACTGGGTACGCAACGACGGCGACCTGCGCCCCGGCGAACTTATCCTTATCGACGCTGGGATCGAGGTCGACTCCCTTTACACCGCCGACATCACCCGCACCCTACCGATCTCGGGAACCTTCTCTCCCGCCCAGCGTCGCGTCTACCAGGCCGTCCTTGAGGCTCAGGACGCGGCAGCTGCCGTCGCGAAAGTTGGCCACGACCATGCCGAGATCCATCAGGCCGCTATTCGCGTCATCTGTGAGTACCTGCACGAGTGGGGCATCCTCCCGGTCAGCGTCGAGGAGTCGCTGTCCCCCGAAGGCGGGCAGCACCGCCGGTGGATGGTTCACGGCACGTCGCACCACCTCGGTCTAGATGTCCACGACTGTAACCAGGCACGTCGTCAGGATTACTCCGGACCGCTCAAGAAGGGTATGTGCGTCTCCGACGAGCCGGGTATCTACTTTAAACAGACCGACCTACTGGTCCCCGAGGAGTTCCGCGGCACCGGTGTACGCATTGAGGACGACCTGTGCATCACTGACGGTGAGCCTGAGTGGCTGTCTAAGGATTGCCCGCGTCAGGTTGACGAGGTCGAGGCTTGGATGCAAGAGATCTGGGGACGCGCTTGCCACTGATCCAGTGTCGATGCGCGGTGTCCAGACTTCTCAGCCTCTGGCACTGCGCATCGTCGCCGTCATGGTCAGGCAGAGGATGAGCACCGCAGGGATGGCGTGCAGGGTTCCCAAGCCATGGCTGGATCCGTTGACGGCGATGAGCACTCCGGCGATGAGCTCAATGACGATCAACACAGCGCAGAGAATGTCCCAGCCATTGCGACGCCCCCAGCGAGCCACGAGGAAAGCGATCGCGAGCAGCATTCCGATTCCCATGATGGCCTGCTGAGCAATCCAGCCAGCGAAAGGTCCGTCCCCGGCACCACGTACAAACATCGCCCAGCCCATACAACGGGTCAGCGACCCGGAACCGGCCACCTGCACAGCGAAGAAGTGGCCGATAACGAGGAAGGCGACAGCTCCAATCCCAAGCTTGGTCCGCCCATTCCATCTCCACGACGACCGTGGCTTACACGCAACAAAGTAAGCCCGCCACATGGCTCCCATCGAGATAATCGCGGCAAGCAGGTCGAAGGAGGCCTCAACCGAATTAATCCCCCACTTGATGGTCATCATACCGAACACGCCGGACGTCAACGCCCCCAACAGAGCTACGATCGGGAGGGCAGCCAGCAGCTTGTCAGCATGTCGATACACCACGCCGACGATGACGCTGGCGAGCGCGAACAGACCCACCGAGGCCGAAATGACGCGATGGATGAACTCGACCCACGGCTGGGTAGCGTCCAACGGGGTGAGACGACCGACATAACAGCCGGGCCAGTTCGGGCACGAGGCCGAGGCATCGGTGGCGCACACCGTCGATCCCAGCGCCAAAGTGACAGTAATGGCGACGGCAGTGATGGCGAAAAGAACCACAACCCCTCTCGGCACGGAGTTCCTGGTTACGACGGTGTTGGTCATGACATTCCTCGATGGTGCTGATCGCCGTTAGTCGGCACAGGTGACGAAGGCGTGGACTGTCTGATACTGCCACCACCGACGGGCGCGCCCGTCGGCAGGTCCCCAAAACAGATCAGCCCTCGAAAGCCTTCGTCCTCATGAACGGCATATCAGACACCATCTCACGGGCCTGTGCAGCTACCTTATGCTCAGCGAGCACCTCATAATGGGTAGCCACGACTTGCTGGACAGAGTTAAAATCCCTCTCTCCACCGCTCATCGAATACGTAATAGCGGCGGTAATCATTCCGATAACCACACCAACGATGAGTCCGGTCAGCAGCAGGAGGAGAACGGCCTCACCTGAGGTGAAGAACATCATCATGAGGCCGACGAGAAGGCCCATCCCAATTCCTGACACCGCCCCTTGGCCGAGCACCGAGCCCCACGTGCGACGTCCGGTAACGCGCTCCACGGTCTTGAGATCTGTCCCGACGATGCAGAGATTTTCAACCGGAAATTCCTTATCGGACAGCTGGTCGACAATCTTCTGGGCGGTCACGTAATCATCGACCACGACGACCGACTGCGGGTACTCCAGATTGAACATGGCACTCGCTCTGCCCGGGACTACATTTAGCGTCACGGTTTCCTCCTTGATGTAAGCATCAGTTTACGGGTAAGCACCGACAGCTCCCTGCTCTCGTCTCGCAACGTCAATGCTTGCCGCCCAGGTAGATTGTTCGGAGTGAACAGGTCTCAATCGGTATTCATCTCCCGGATTCGTGGCCTTCCTGTCATGGATGCCAGTGGCGACCAGGTCGGCAAGGTCAAAGATGTCGTCGTCCAGATGCGTACGCCGGGGCGCGCCCCGCTGGTGCGCGGGCTCGTCGTCGAGCTATTCGCCCGTCGACGGATCTTCGTCCCGATGGTCCGAGTACACGCCATTGACGCGGTTCAGATCATGATCTCAGGAACCGTCAACACCCGAGTGTTCTCTCGCAGAGTCTCCGAGACCCTCGTCATCGAAGACCTCTTCGACCGCACCTTCCACCGCAATGGCACGCCAGTATGGGTCATGGATGTCTCAATGGCTCCCGTGCGCAGCCGCGAGTGGGAGATTAATGAGGTGGCCCTCGCCGAATCTGGACGCAGTCGGTTCATCCGCAAGGCTCCCAGTAACCCAACCATCGTCGATTGGCGCGAAGTTCCCTCCCTCGTGCTCGCCTCCCGCCAGTCCACCGAAAGAACCATCGCCGAGATGCATGAGATGAAGCCAGCGGACATGGCCCGGGAACTTCACGACATGAACCCGCATCGCCGTGCGGAAGTCGCCATGGCCCTGGACGACGACCAGCTTGCCAACGCCATCGAGGAACTTCCCGAGGACGAACAGGTTTCCCTCATCACCATCCTCGACCCCGACCGCGCCGCCGACATCCTCGAAGAGATGGACCCCGACGATGCCGCAGACCTTATCAAGGAGCTCCCGGATACCACCGCCCACCAGTTGCTGGCACGCATGGAGCCCGACGACGCTGACGACGTCCGCTCCCTGATGGCCTATGACGAGTTCACTGCGGGAGCCATGATGACCCCTGAGCCCGTCATCGTTGCTGCCGACGCGACTGTCGCTGACGCCCTGGCTTTGGTACGTAACGAGGACATCACCCCAGCCGAGGCATCCATGGTCTTCGTGTGCCGTCCTCCCACCGAAACCCCTACCGGCCGTTACCTGGGAGCGGTGCACGTGCAACGGCTCCTGCGCGAACCTCCTTCGACGATGGTCTCAGCGATCATCGACTCCGACCTTGAGCCCATGCACACCGACGCCCCAGTAGGCGCGGTGAGCCGCTACTTCGCTACCTATAACCTCGTCGTCGTTCCCGTCGTCAACGACGCGAACCAGCTGGTTGGGGCGGTAGCCGTTGACGACCTTCTCGACCATCTGCTACCTACCGACTGGCGCGGCGACCAGATGGACGGCGAACTCGTGGAGGTGAACCATGGCTGATAACGATCAGCGGCTGCATGACGCTGACCGCCTCGACATCCCAGGACCACGCAAGGTCAAACGCCCTCGAGTACAGCTGGACTCTGAGAAATTCGGGCAGTTCGCAGAGGCAACTGCGCGGTTTATGGGCACGGCAAAGTTCCTCGTCTATATGACGGTGATCGTATGCACCTGGGTCGTCTGGAACCTCGTGGCGATCTATAAGTTGCGCTTCGATCCGTACCCGTTCATCCTGCTCAACTTGTTCTTCTCTACCCAAGCTTCTTATTCGGCTCCTCTCATCCTGCTGGCGCAGAATCGTCAGGAGGACCGGGATCGGGTATCGATGGCTGAGGATCGTCGGGTCGCCGCCCAGTCTCGTGCCGACATGGAGTTCCTGGCCCGGGAGGTCGCATCCATCCGGATGCAGATGGGTGAGTTGGCCACGCGCGATTATTTGCGCTCGGAGCTACGCGACGAGTTGCGCTCCCTGCTCGAGGAGATCGAGGCCTCACCGGCCTCCCACTAACCGACCCGGTTCGCGACGAGCGAGTTGTCGCATCGGGCCAACGGTGTGTAGACAAGTCAGCATGAGCACCGAGAACCCAGTGGTTAAGGCCATTGCCGATGCGCTGTCGCACGTCAATGACCCCGAGATCAAAAGCCCCATCACCGATCTCAACATGGTTGATGAGATTACCGTCGACGAGCAGGGACGCGCTTTCGTCCGCATCCTGCTGACCGTCGCAGGGTGCCCCCTCAAGACCGAGCTGCGTGAGCAGGCCATCGAGGCCGTGCGCAGCGTTGACGGGGTGACCAGTGTTTCCGTCGAACTCGGCACCATGACCGACGAACAGCGCGATGCTCTCAAAGTTCAGCTGCGCGGCGACGTCCCCGAACGCGTCATTCCCTTTGCCCAACCGGGAAACACCACCAAGGTCATCGCGGTTTCCTCGGGTAAAGGTGGCGTCGGCAAATCCTCTGTCACCGTCAACCTGGCCCTGGCCCTGGCTCAGCTCGGCCGCGAGGTTGGTCTGCTGGACGCCGACATCTACGGCCACTCGGTGCCTGACATGCTCGGTCTAGGCGATGCCCACCCCACTCCTCTCAATGACATGCTGCTTCCGGTGCCTGGACTTGGCATTAAGTCGATCAGCATCGGCATGATGAAGCCCAACAAGTCCGACGTCATCGCATGGCGCGGACCGATCCTCGACCGGGCACTCACTCAGCTGCTGGCCGACGTTCACTGGGGCGATCTTGACTATCTCCTCATCGATCTTCCGCCTGGCACCGGCGACATCGCCATGAGTCTGGGACAGAAGCTGCCCAACGCTGAGGTACTCGTCGTCACCACCCCGCAGCAGGCCGCATCCGAGGTGGCTGAGCGCGCCGGCACGATGGCTGGAATCATGCAGCAACGGGTGATGGGCGTCGTGGAGAACATGTCGTGGCTGGAGGTGACCGCGCCAAAGTCCCACGAGACCTTCCGCGTCGACCTGTTCGGTACCGGTGGCGGTCAAAAGGCTGCCGACGCGCTGTCAGAACGTTTAGGCACCACGATCCCGTTGCTCGGCCAGATCCCACTCGACGTCGAACTGCGCAGCGGCGGTGACGACGGCGACCCGATCGTCATCGCCCACCCGGACTCGCCCGCAGCCGAGGCCATCACCGAGCTCGCCAAGACCATCGACGCGCGCCCGCGTGGTCTGGTCGGCATAAATCTGGGGGTTCAACCCGTCAGTCACTGATTGAACGTACTCACGGGCCCGCTGGGGCGATCCTCGTGTGCTGTATCTTTAGGCCATGTATCACCATTCATGGCATTCCCCGGATGCACGACGCCGAGGCGTCACCCGGTGGGCGACCACCTTCATTGCCGCCCTTACTGCCGCCTGCATGGCACAGATGCCTGCACAGGCCTCACCCCATACCAGCGACGCCGCTCCCCACATCGCAACGTCAAAGGCCATCACCGACGCCGGCCCCATCGGGCAGTCCGGCCGTTGGTACACCGACGGTCAGGGTCGCGCCATCCTCACCGCCGGCGTCAACATGGTCTCTAAACGTCACCCATACAGTCCCGAAGCCGATGGATTCGATGACGCTGACGCTGCCTGGCTACAGAAGAACGGCTTCGACTCAGTGCGCCTGGGAGTCATCTAGAAGGGGGTCGAGCCCAAGCCCGGAGAGTACGACGACGCCTACCTGGCCAGCATCACCCACACAGTAAGAACACTTCGCGCTCACGGCATAATGACCCTCTTGGACGCTCACCAGGACATGTATAACGAGAAGTTCGAGGGTGAGGGAGCCCCCGACTGGGCCGTTCTCGACAAGGGAGCACCAAATCTGCTCAAGGTTAGCTTCCCCGCCAACCAGGTCTTCAACCTCGGACTCATCAAGGCTTACGACCGTTTCCTGGACAATGCCAAGGGCCCGGGCGGAGTGGGCTTGCAGGATCGTTACGCGGCCATGTGGAAGCACGTCGCACAGGTCGTCGGGCAGGAACCCGGCGTCATGGGATACGACATTATCAACGAGCCTTGGCCGGGACATCACTACCCCATCTGCTACGTTGCCTTCGGCTGGTGCGGCCGAGCGATGGTGTCCTTGGACACCTTGTACGAGAAAGTCGGCAGAGCCATCACCTCGGTCGACCCCGACGGCATCGTCACCTACGAGCCCTACTCAACGTGGAACATGGGGCTGGACAGCCGCCCAGCCCGCCCATCCTCACCGAAGGCTGCCATTTCTTGGCACGTCTACTGCCCCATGAACGCAATCTTCGGCTCTTACGTCGGGTGCAATCTCCCCGACACTCGCACCTTCCACAACGCCGACCAGGCAGCCCAGTTCAACAACTCAGCCTCCTTGCTCAGTGAATTCGGGGCCACCAAAGACCCCGGCACTCTCATGGGGGTCACCTCCAAGGCTCGTGCCCATCTGGTCGGCTGGCTGTACTGGACGTACAACGGAAACTCCGACCCGACAACCCAGAATGCTGCGGATGAGGAGCTCGTCCGTCATATCAACCGTCCGGGACCTGTCACCGACGAACAGGTGGACCACACCAAGCTCGCCATTCTGGCGGTACCGCACCTGCGCGCCGCTGCGGGCACCCCGACCTCGACGACCTGGGACCAGTCCACCCGGACGTACCAAGCCACGTGGACGGCTAAACGTGTCACCGGCGACGGTGACTTCGCACCAGGATCCGTCTCCGAGATCGCCGTCCCAGCTGTCCACTACCCCAATGGTTACAAGGTCGAGGTGAAGGGCGCCAAGGTCATTTCCAAAGCCGGAGACACACGCCTGCAGGTCAGCTCCACCGGAGAAGGCCCGGTAAGCGTCACCATCACCCCTGCCGGTCAGGCCTAAGCCACTTGTGGCACGAACAACCTATGCCAGACTCCCCTTGACAAGATGGCATGCAGCACTCGTGGCACAAGGGGCTCGAACGTGATGTGGTGGGCCACCCAATACCAGGTGGCCCACCACATCACAGATAGGTCATCATGTAAGGAATCACATTAGGTGGCCTCGAGGTCAAAGGGGACGGGAACGGCCTCGTCATGAACGACTGAGGAGGGTGCCGAAGCGGGAGTTTCCGGAAGGCCCTCGGAGTTACGAATGTCAGCTAAGCCCAAGTCGAGGTCGGAGCGGACGTCGGACAAATCAGCCTTAATTTCGTCAATGTCGTCTTGCAAACTATCCAGGACGTACTTGCGCACAAAGTTCTGCGGCTTGAGGTCCTGGTAGTCCAGATCGGCGAACTGCGGACCCAGCTCGCTGCGAAGCTGATCGCGCGTGTTGTTCGCGATGTTCTTGAGGTAATGGTAAACGCGCGCCGCCTTGCGGGCCATCTCGGGCAGCTTGTCCGGCCCAAACATGAGCACAGCAATGACGATGAGTACCGCGATTTCCGCTGGACCTGCTGTGGACATGGCCTTTACCTTACCCCTGGCCTCGAGCTCCCAATGTCATGGCGGGGTTGTCACAGCTGAGTGCGATCCAACACACCGAAGAAAGTCTCGGCCTGCTCAGAAGTCGGCATCGTCTGGGGGGGACGCACCTTACCGACGGTAAACCCCTGGTGAGCCAGTCCCGCTTTAACCATGGTAGCCCCCTGGGCTGCAAAGACACCGGTAAGCACTGGCAGGATCTCCCGGTAGGTCGACAATGCCTCATCAATTCGGCCGTCAACATATGCGTCGATGACCTCGTGCATACGTCGACCGGTGAAATGGGTTGACGTGCCGACGAGGCCAACTCCACCCACTGACAGCAATGCCGGAGTGATGGCATCGTCACCGGAGTAGTAGGCCAGAGTGGTGTTGGCCATCACCGTCGCTGACTCAACGACAAGCCCCTTGGCGTCCTTGACGGCCACAATTCGTGGATGGTCGGCCAGTTCGATGAGGGTCTTCGTCTCAATCGGAGTACCGGTGCGTCCCGGAATGTCATAAAGCATGATGGGCAGGTCGGTGGCATCGGCAACAGCGGTGAAGTGCTCAATGATCCCGGCCTGTGAGGGCTTGGAGTAGTAGGGGGTGACGACAAGTAGACCGTCAGCTCCAGCCTCGGCAGCCTGGTGAGCCAGTTCGATGGTGTGAGCGGTGTCATTGGTTCCGACTCCGGCAACAACCGCAGCATCCGATCCGACAGCCTCGACGACAGCCTTAACGATCTCAGCCTTCTCAGAATCAGTCGTGGTCGGCGATTCCCCCGTCGTGCCGTTGACGACAATGCCGTCATTGTTTTGTTCCTCAACGAGTTTGTGCGCCAACTCGCCAGTCCGACGCAGGTCCACCGCCCTGTCGGACGTCATCGGAGTCACCATGGCCGTAAGCAGACGGCCAAAAACGGGAGCGGACATGCAAAACCTCCTTGTATAGCTGGTGCCCATGGTAGCCACGAGATGGCCTCAGCGGGATAGGCTGTTAGTGTGAGTCCAGCACAGCCCAGACATCAAGTCCCCGACGCCCGGTCGTGGGAGTACGCCGACGGCTTCGTCGCACCCTCCCCAGCCCTACAGGAGGCCCGCGAAGCAGCCCGCGCTGATCAGTGGGAAGTGCTCGGCAACGGCACCACCGCCTTGCTGACCTTCTTGGCGCGCGCCATGCAGGCCAGGAGCGTCGTCACCATCGGCACTGACGCCGGAGTCTCAGGGCTGGCCCTCTTGGAGGGCATGACCGATCATGGTGTTTTGACCAGCATCGACCCCGACGCTGAGCGTCAGGCTGCTGCCCGTAAGGTTCTGAGCCTGGCCCGTATCCGCTCCAATCAGGTGCGCCTCATCACCGGGACTCCGCTGGATGTGCTGCCTAAACTGCGTGATGGCGCCTACGACATAGTGCTCATCAATGGCGACCGACTTGAATACGTGGAATACGTCTCCCAGGCCCTACGCTTACTGCGCCCCGGAGGCGTTGTTGTCGTTAACGACGCGCTAGCCAACAACTATATCGCTGATCCGGATAATGAGGACGATGACACCCTCATCATCCGCGAAACCCTCGACTCGGTGCTAGAGACCGAAGAATTCACCCCGGTGCTGCTACCCGTTGGTGAAGGTTTGCTGCTGGCCACGAAAAGTTGAGCTTGCGCGTCTGACGCAAGACAAAACGAATCGGCTCCCCGAACAATGGGGAGCCGATTCGTGCGTCCTGAAGATCGCTCGATCAATAAGGAACCGTGATTCCTTTACCGACCACCGTCACACCGCCTGGGGAGACGGTGAATCCACGAGCACGGTCGTGGTCGTGGTCGACACCCACTTGGGCACCGTCAGGAACAATGACACTCTTGTCGAGGATCGCACGGTGGACCGTCGCATTGGAACCAATCGCCACATTGTTCATGACGATTGACTCATCGACTCGAGCCCACCGTTCGATGCGAGCCCGCGGGCCTAACACCGTGCGGTAGATGTCGGTGCCGGAAATGATGCACCCGGCAGAGACCAGGGTGTCGTCGCAGGACCCGCGCATCACGAACTTGGCACCGGGGGCCTGTTCCTGCATAGTCCAGATGGGCCAGTCCGGGTTGTACAGGTTGAACTCCGGCTCGACTGAGACCAGATCCATGTGCGCGTCGTGGTAAGCATCGATGGTGCCCACGTCCCGCCAGTAGTCGGCATCCTTCTCAGTGTTGCCAGGAACCTCGTTGTCACGGAAGTCATACACCTGCGCGTCAGCGGCGTTGACGAATCTCGGAATGACGTCGCCACCCATGTCGTGCCGCGAGTCGGCACTGTGAGCGTCGTCGTGGAGGGCCTGGACCAGGGCCTCGCGGCTGAAGATGTAGTTACCCATCGAGGCGAAAGACTCGTCCGAAGCGTCCGGCAGACCAGCCGGATCAGCCGGTTTTTCGAGAAACTCGGTGATCTTATGGTTCTGGTCAGCATCAATAATTCCGAAGGCAGAAGCGTCTTTGCGAGGCACTCGGATACCGGCGACGGTGCATCCCAGCCCGGAGTCGATGTGGTACTGCAGCATGGCGTCGACATCCATCCGATAAATGTTGTCAGCGCCAAAGACCACAACGTAGTCAGGACTCTGGTCATTGATGAGGTTGAGGGACTGGTAGATGGCGTCAGCACTTCCCTGGTACCACCGCGGCCCAAGACGCTGCTGGGCCGGGACCGGGGTCACATAGGACCCCAGCATGGTCGACATCCGCCAGGTGATGGAGATGTGACGGTCAAGTGAGTGAGACTTGTACTGGGTCAGCACAGCGATCTGAGTGAGCCCTGAATTCGCCAGATTGGACAGTACAAAGTCGATAAGACGGTAGGTACCACCAAAGGGAACGGCTGGTTTGGCCCGGTCCATCGTGAGAGGCATAAGGCGTTTGCCTTCGCCGCCAGCGAGGACGATGGATAGAACCTTGGGACGCGTCTTTGCCATGGTTCTCAATCTACCGTCACCGAACACCCATGCGGGCCATCAGCACAAGGACAGCTGCACAATGTCGACGAGAGTTTTCAGTCTGTTGACCGCACCGCAACGCTACTACCCCACCGAGGCCGTCTTTGTGGGACGATCAAGCCATGTACGTGTCCGTCCTGACCCGCGAATATCCTCCTACCATCTATGGCGGCGCCGGCGTCCACGTCGCGCAACTCGTCCCCCAGCTTCGCGCCCTCATCGACGTCGATGTGCAGTGCATGGGACAGCCGCGTGAAGGAGCCACCGCCCACGCTGAGAACTATCCGGAAGGTGCCAACGGCGCGCTGCGGGCCTTCGGCGCAGACCTGTCCATGGTCGATGCCATCCCTGACGAGGTCGACCTCGTCCATTCCCACACGTGGTATGCCAATCTCGCTGGCTTGCTCGCCGGTGTTTTCCACGACGTCCCGCACGTCATCAGCGCTCACTCATTGGAGCCTGACCGTCCTTGGAAGGCAGAGCAGCTCGGTGGCGGTTACAGACTGTCATCCTGGGCAGAAAAGACCGCCTACGACGCCGCAGACGCCGTCATCGCAGTCTCTGAAGGCATGAGGGCCGACGTACTGCGGGCCTATCCCGAATTAGATCCTGACAAGGTGCAGGTGGTGCGCAATGGGGTCAACACGGACGAGTTCCACCCCGTCACCGAGACCGATGTGTGCCGTGACATCGGGATGGACCCTGACCGACCTTCGGTGGTCTTCGTCGGGCGCATTACACGACAGAAGGGATTGGTCCACTTGGTGCATGCCGCTACTGAGCTTGATCCTGAAACCCAGCTCGTTTTGCTGGCCGGTGCCCCGGATACCCCACAGATTGGAGAAGAGTTCAAAGCCGCCTTCGAGGAGGTTCGTTCCAGCCGCCGAGCGCCGGTTATCTGGGTGCCGGAGATGCTCCCCCGCTCGTCGGTTCGCCAGGTGCTCTCTGCCGCTACAGTCTTCGCCTGCCCTTCGGTCTATGAGCCACTGGGCATTGTCAACTTGGAGGCTATGGCCTGCGCTACGCCGGTAGTGGCATCTCGAGTTGGCGGTATACCGGAGGTTGTCGTCGACGGATCGACCGGGCATCTCGTCGACGGGGTCCCAACCGACTTGTCGACCCCAGAAGATGTCGCGGCCTTCGAGTCTGCCTTCGCAGCCGCTATCAACGACCTCACTCGAAACATAGAACGCGCCAAAGCTTTCGGAACCGCTGGTCGTCAGCGTTGCATTGACGAATTCTCCTGGCCTCGAATCGCTGCGCAAACCGTCGAGGTCTACCAGACGGCAATCAAGCGTCACGGCTGACGGTTCGCTTTGTACGATCGTGCCCGGCTCCTTCGAGCCGGGCACGATCGTTAGTCATCTGCGTCAGCCGATGACGTCCTTGAAACACGCGAGCAGTTCCCGGGCTTCGTCTGCGTTGAGTTCAACAACCAGCCGACCGCCACCTTCGACTGGAACGCGCATGATGATGCCACGGCCCTCCTTCGTGACCTCCATGGGACCGTCACCGGTACGGGGCTTCATAGCTGCCATGTCACTCTTCCTCAATCACTGGGCAGTGGTGCATCTTCTATTATTCCGTATCCGGGGCCGTGGCGTCAGGGATGGACCTACCCGTAGTCGTGAGATCGGGTCCTTGGCCGGTCTCCATCTGGGAAGCCAGACGGTCGAGGAGCTGATCCACCTGACTCATTGAGTAGCCCCGTGGCACCACTGCGAAGCGGACTGAGCGCAGGCTCTCAGCACTCAGATCGCCCTCGGGAAGATCCGGGGCCGGACGGTCATCTACGACTGGCGGGACCTGTCCAAACTTCCCAGACCCCGCCATGACGGCGAGCCCGATGACGATGATGACGACGACAACAAGTAACCATGCCATGTCAGACCTCTCAACGAAAGAATTGGACGACAACCTCGGTTAGGTCATCGCGACGCTAACCACGTGTGCAGCGCCCGGTAGCACTCATCCAGTGAGCCAAGACGACAACACTCATCCACCTGATGAGCGCACAGCGCATTCCCCGGCCCGAAGTTAACAGCCGGTATTCCGAGTTGTCCGAAACGGGCAACGTCGGTCCACCCGTACTTAGGACCCGGTTCTCCGCCCACCGCAGCAACGAAAGACTTCGCCAACGGACGATCGAGCCCTGGTCTGGCGGGAGCCGACAGGTCAAGAACGTTCATCGGCCACTCATGGAAGAGATCCTCCATGTACTGCCGAGCCTGTTCGGTCGTCTTGTCGGGAGCGAACCGATAATTAATCTGAATAGTAGCGGTGGGGGGAATGACGTTACCGGCCACACCGGCGTCGAGCATCGTCGCATTGAGGCCCTCACGGAAGGCCAGCCCGTCAACCTCAACAAACGGGTCCCGTTCTTGCCAGCGGTTGAGACGCTCCAACACGGCGGACAGGTCATGAATCGCATTGTGCCCGACCCATGAACGAGCTGAATGGGCCGCCCGCCCCGGCACCTCAAGGGTGAAACGCATGGTTCCCTGACAACCGCCCTCCACCCGGCCATCGGTGGGTTCCATGAGGATGGCGAAGTCACCGTCGATGAGGTCAGGGCGTCGAGAGGCGATCTTCTCCAGGCCGTTGTACTCGGCCGCGATCTCCTCACACTCATAGAATGCCCAAGTGACATCCCTCACCGGATTCTCAAGGCTCACAGCCAAGGCGAGCGCGACGGCGATACCGCCCTTCATATCGCACGTGCCCCTACCCACGAGGTAATCCCCGTCCGACCGCTGCTCGATATAGGACGGCAAGTTCTCGACGACCGGAACGGTGTCGAGGTGACCAGCAATGACGACCCGTTCCGAACGCCCAAGGTGAGTACGGGCAACGACAGAGTTACCGAGTCTCGTCACCTCGAGATGCCGATGTGGAGCCAACGTCTCCTCCACCGCATCGGCAATAGGCGCCTCGTGCATGGACACCGACTTGATGTCGACGAGTCGACGAAAGAGCTCGTGCAGGTCGCCCGTGGGCTTCAAGTCCATGCCGGACACCCTACCAGCGTTGCCATGGACCAGTTCGAGGAAAACGTGCGAAAGACGACCCTGAGATTGCTATGGTGAACGCACTTGACACATTACGCATTGCGGCATAGCGAGATGACAAAATTGGTTCAACGAATGACGGCAAAAGGCCATCACCGACGTCAAAAACTCATCCGATCAGCAGCATCATTATTGAACAGTGGTGGCCCCAGCGCCGTCACCATGAGAGCTGCAGCACGCATGGCAGATCTCTCGCCCTCCTCTACCGTGTATTACTTTAATGACCACGAAGAACTCCTGGCTGAAGCTGCCAAACTCAATATTCGAGCGTGGGCTCACATCGCTGAAACGATTGCGGACGAGGCTGAAAACCATCGCCCCAAAACTGGGGTGGATGACGTGATCGAATACCTGATTCGAGCAATGATCACACGCCCAGCTCCTCTTCTCGGACATTACCTCGAACTCATCTCAGCAGGAGACAACGAAACCATCTCCAACGCCTACCACGCCGGACGCGGCCGGCTGAACAATGCCATATCACGCATTCTCGCCGTCGCTAACCTCCCCTACCCAGCAGAGCTCGTGATCGCCGTCATTGACGGCGGAATCGTCACAGCGCTGTCTGAGGGACGCGATCCCCATGCAACCGTCGAAGACCTTCTTCGCCAACTGATCAGCCTGCCGACATACAAAGCCCCGATGTCACAAGCCCCGCCCACAACGGACTGAGACGGAGTCTCCCTAGACGACCTCACTGAGGTCACGCCCCGTGTGCTCATGCGAAGCGACCATGGCGCACAGGGACAGGAGCGAGACTGCTGTCAGGTACCACGCGGGTGCCAAACGTGAACCAGTCACCCCGATAACCCAAGTACAAACGGCAGACGCCGTGCCTCCAAACACGGCATTCGCCAGATTCTGACTCACCGCGAAACCGGTGTATCGAAGTTCCGTCGGGAACGACTCGGCCAAGTAACTCGCCATCGTGCCATCATTGGCAGTGAGGAAAAGGCACAACACTCCCTCTGCAAGGCATGCCTTCCACAGCTGTCCAGTTCCCATGACCATGAACAGAGGAACCGAAAAAAGGACAAAACCCACACTGGCCGCAACCAGCATGCGCTTTCGCCCTACATGATCAGAGAGCCAACCCATCACGAAGATTGCCAGCAGGTAGAACAAGAGGCTGATATTCACCGAAAAGAAGGACGCTCGAGAACTGAAACCTAGTTCATTCGACAGATGTCGGCAGGTAAGTGAGGACGAGATAGAACCCCACCGCATTAAGCGATGCGACTCCGATGCTCACCAATAAAGATCGCTGGTGTTCACGCAAAAGTGTCTTCAATGGCCCAAGCCCCACGGCGGCTCCCGTTTCGCTCTCGCTGAGCTCCTGGTACACCGGGGAATCCTCGAGCTCGAGCCACACGTGGCGAGCCAACAGACCCAGTGGTCCGGCCGCCAGAAAAGGCAACCGCCATCCCCACGTTCCCACCGCCCCTTGCGGCAAACAGCCCTCGATCATCGCAGCACTCAGGGATCCCATGAGCAGACCCGCCGCCGTCGAAGCTGGGACGATGGACACGTAGCATCCGCGGCGGCAGGCAGGTGCGTATTCGGCCAAGAACGTGGCCGCCCCTGCATACTCCCCGGAGGCGGAGAAACCTTGAACCATTCGACACACGAGCAGGCCGATGGGCGCGAACGCCCCTGCCACGGCGAAAGAAGGCAAACAACCGATGAGGAAGGATGCGACGGCCATCATGAGGATGGAGACTGAAAGGGACCATCTGCGGCCGTATTTGTCCCCCCAGCACCCCCAGAGCACCGCTCCAATCGGGCGGAGTAGGAAGGACAGGGCGAATATGACGAATGTCTGAACAAGAGCGTCCCTACTTGTTCCTTGGGGAAAAACACTCTGGAGATTATCACTGCCAAATATGAATACGTGGCATAGTCGAACCACTCCACGAAGTTTCCGAGAAACGAGGCAACAATGACCTTCCTGACGACCCTCGAGCGGTCCTCCGACATCAACACAGCCCCATTTCAACCGCAGTCAGGGACACTTCGCTCGTCCTTCGGCAGGTGATCACGACCGAACAGCTCAAAGACAACAGGGCCCGCTCCTCCTAGTAGGATCAGGGCCCCACCAATCGAGCTGGTTAAGGTAAGCGACTCGCCCCACACAAGCCACCCTAGCAGGAGTGCGATGACACACTCCCAGTACGCGGTCGTGGAGAGCTCCACGGCTTTCAAGTTCTTTCCCGCCACGACCAACAAACCAATAGCCCCCAAGCCGCATACTGCAAATAAGACAATCGCCCACAACCAATTTTTTTCCGGTCATAACAGCAACCGGATTAGTTTGGTCTAAGAACACAATCCTCAGTGCCAGCACCACCGATGCACCTACTGTACCGAAAACGAAATTCCAGAATCCTCGTATTTCTGAGGAAACGTCACCTCTGTAGCGATAGAAAAATAGTGCCAGACCATAAAAAACGCCCGAACCCAATCCGAACAAATCTCCAAGCGGCTTTCGAGGAAGACCTTCTACAGCGCCGAATTGCAGCCCGAAAGATACCACAGAGCCACCGCCCAGCTGCACCAAACCGACCGTAAGAAGCATGCCCGTGAACACCAGCATGAAGAAAATACCGTTCCGAAGACCCACTCTCTCCTTCAGAAAGATCCTTGCGAGAATCGTCGCAAAGAGCGGACCGGTATAAATGAGGAATACTGCGTTAGCGATCGTCGTCATGAGGGTGGCCGAAACATACAAGGCCAACGATGTGCCTATCGCTAGTCCGCCTCCGACGATGGCCGGTGAGACCCGAATACGGCGAAGCTCAGACCATTTTCCAAGTATGACGATGATAAGCAGAAATCCCAAGATCCCGACCATCATCCTACCAGTAGCCAAAAAATCACCGATGATGTACTTACTGCCCGTCGTGGGATCCACAGGAGTGCTGAGACGCCCGAAAGTACCCACCAGCCCCATACCCGTTGCAGAAAGAAGCATGGACACGAATCCCAATTTTTGGTTCATCGTACCGACGCCTGGAACTTCCTGTTTGACGTTGATGATGCCCGGCTCCATGTCCATGACATGCTCCCTTTTGCTAGGCGTGATACTGCCATATCAGGCCCGGCGGCCCGGTAACGGACAACGCAAGTTCCGTACCGAGCCACCGAGACCCGTCAGTCATGACATGACCACGGGGTTTTCTCACACCAAGGTCGGGTCGTCGACCTGATTCGGGAAGTAGTCCTCACAGGTACCTTCGCGGTATACATCAGCCGTGGCGCAGTGGAGACCCCCACCGAATGGGTACGCGTCACGGAAGGCGACCGGGATGACGTTCATGCCCAGCTTGTCCATCTGCTCCATCTGATGAACTTCCGAAGCCTCACAGATGACCGTCTTCGGATCAAGTACTAAGCAGTTCATTGATAGCCACACAGACGAGTAGCACAATTCTGGAGGCGTGTCGTGCGCCGGCTGAGCAGCATCAACGATCTGCCAGTCATTGGCCTCGAAGATCTTCCTCTGCTCCTGCGGCAGTGGACGATTCGGGTTGTTGATGATGAGCCCCGGACGAAGCGGCACAAAGGTCGCGTCGATATGGATCGGGTACGGATCCCCAGGGAAATTCACCGCGTGAACGCGGAAATCAGGGTAGTAACGCTTAAACCACTCCATTGACTTCCGGTTTGTCGTCAGACCGTGCTGGATGAAGAGATCCTTACCCATCCGCATGACATCGGCCGCATCCCACATGGGCTCGACCTCCGTCGTGACGAAATCCTTAGCCGCAGTGCGCTCAAGACGCTCTTCGAGCGAAACCCGCTCGTCATAGTAGTTGTGCTTGTAGCTCTTATCGGTGAGACGCGGGCGTGGAGCCTGTGTCCACTTGAATTCCGGATCATCCTCAAAATAGGAGTTCATGAGAGGCCAGTAGGCCAAGTATTCGAAATACCGACAGCGGAAGGAATTAGCCGAAGCCATGATTTCGCTGCCAATAGTAAGCAGGATGTCCCGAGGAGGCATGCACGTCATCATCGAGTCGTTACGGAAATCGGGGGTGCCAATGGCCTGATTCCACTGGAGCGGAGTCGGACGATCGACCTGGACTCCGTGCTTCTCGAGAACATCGACAAGATTGTCGAGCTGTGCATTCGCCTTCTCAACCTTCTCGAGCGGACGCGGCCCCCACATCCCTCGCATGGCAGAATCCACTGGAACCTTCTCGGAAGTCGCCGACTCCTCTGGCGGAATGACGGAGTTATCCGCACGTCCGACGATAACTCGTTTCAGCGGATCCCAGTCGTTCCATGAATTAACAATCTTGGTCATCATTGATCCTTTCCTTGTTTTCCCATTGGTCGGCGCCACCATCTCGAAGGCGCACGCACCGCTGTCCTTGTCGAGTCACTTGTGCATCCCGCAAAACTCATCGAAACCACATGGATCACTCACCGATGAAACAGCAGGGTCGCCGGCGTCTGCGCTCGTCGCCGCCGGGGACACTTCAGTAAGTCGGGCACGCACCGACCAGCCACCATCAGAAACTGCGGACTGCTGCGTGTTCATCGATCTCCCCTGCCTCACCGTTGAGGAACCATCACGACGCCTTCAACGATAGCGCAAAGTAATACATGTGTACAAGACCTTCACACAGCTTTCTTGGTCCCGTTTCTCCTCACCGTCTTGTCGGCGCTGCTGGTTAGACTCAGTGCCATGACGCAGACGACGACTTCGCAGACCGCCTCGGCTGAGCGCCGAGCCTGGGGATGGGGCTTGGCCACCGTCCATGAGGACGGGGACGTGCTGGATACCTGGTACCCCGAGCCTCAGCTGGGCTGCCCCGACGACTCTTCCGCCCCAGCTGATCTGCACCGAGTAACCGAAGCTGGTCGTGACGCTATCCGCAATGTGCACACTGAGGTGGTGCACACTGTCATCGATCTCGACGCCGCGCCGGTCGACGTTCCCGACGCATACTTGCGCCTGCACCTACTGTCGTCCCGCTTAGCTACTCCCCGCACCATCAACCTCGATGGCATCTTCGGTGTACTCCCAAACAATGCCTGGACGACGATCGGCCCAATCCGCATGGCCGATCTCGAGAAGGCCCGCATGGAGGCACGCATTGCCCATGCCCCTTTCACCGTTCTTCTGATCGACAAATTCCCGCGCATGGTTGACTTTGTCGTCCCCACTGGTGTGCGCATTGGTGATGCCGACCGAGTCCGCCTGGGAGCTCACCTAGCCGAGGGAACCACCGTCATGCACGAAGGGTTCGTCAACTTCAACGCCGGTACGCTAGGCCACTCGATGGTCGAAGGACGCATCAGCCAGGGTGTCGTTGTGGGCGACGGCACCGATATCGGCGGCGGAGCCTCCATCATGGGGACCCTCTCAGGTGGCGGCAAGGAGCAGGTGACAATTGGTCGCGGCTGCCTGCTTGGTGCTGAAGCCGGAATCGGTATTTCCCTGGGTGACAACTGCGTCGTCGAGGCTGGCTTCTACGTCACTGCAGGCACCAAGGTGACTCTGCCTAATGGCAAGGTTGTCAAGGCCTCTGAACTCTCCGGCGCCAGCGACATCCTCTACATTCGTGATTCAACGACGGGGATCGTCAAGGCGCGCGGCCGCGGTAACCACAAGATCGAACTCAACTCAGATTTGCATCAGAACTGACATGACGAAGCCCTCTCCCCGCCGGAGCCGCCCTGCGGCTACGCGACAACGACGTAAACGTCGGTCTGCCAACCCTGTGAGGTCGATTGCCGCCCTCATGGTAGTACTGGCGATCCTGGCCGGGCTGGGCTGGGGAGGCTACAAAGTATGGAAGGCCGTTGACCCCTTCGCGACGACGGAGCCTGAGGGTTGCCGAGTGGTGGTCTTAGGCCAGTCCTACGACCTCGATTTAGAGCAATCCCAGAACGCCGCCATCATCACTGCCGAGTCAATCCGCCGTGGCCTTCCGACCCGTGCGGCCGCCATCGCTCTGACAACGGCTATGCAGGAATCAAAGCTACGCAATATTGACTACGGGGATCGCGACTCCCTCGGGTTATTCCAACAGCGCCCCTCCCAGGGGTGGGGAACCGCCAAGCAGATCATGGATCCGTGGTATTCGTCGGGAAAATTCTACGGGGAACTGGTGAAGTTCAGCAACTGGAAAACCGTCAGTATCAATGACGCCGCCCAGCAAGTGCAGCGATCCGGATATCCCGAGGCCTACCGCAAACATGAGCCGCTAGCGAAGGCATGGGCTTCAGCACTCACGGGTCATTCTCCCTCAGCACTGACCTGCATCAATAGATCCTCCGAGACGACAACCGTTCAGGAACTCGCCCGCACGGCACGTAGGGCACTTGCACCGAAGGTCGCCACCCAAGTAACTGGGCCAACGGTGACATTTACCGCTACTAACCCGGTACTTGTGCGCGCGGCAGTGGCGTTGACGATGGCAAGCACGAGCCTGGGGCCAATCGACCGCGCGACGGTCGCAACGACGAGCTGGAGAGCAGACTCCGAGCATTACGCCTCATGGGGCGCGGCAGCTGGTCCCTCAGCGAGCCCAGCTGCCAGCGGGACGGGCTGGGTCTCCGGCACCGTCACCGCTCGGAGCTAGTCAAGGCTGTAGCCGCTGGGCGGCGGCATTAATCCTCTCGTCGGTAGCCGTCAGTCCGATACGGACATGGTCGGAACCACCGGCAACGTAAAAATCACCGGGGGAACAGAGAATTCCCAGATCGGCTAGTCGATCCAGGGTAACCCGGCAGTCCTCGTCGTGAGTCGCCCACAGGTACAGCGACCCTTCGGAATGGTCGATACGGAAGCCGGCCTTCTCCAAGGCTGGCTTCAGGACATTGCGACGTAGCCGGTACCGCTTCACTTGCTCAAGCACATGGGAACGATCTGCCAGGGCAGCCTGCATAGCAGCTACCACCGGGGCTGGAATCATGAGTCCCGAATGCTTACGCACGGCGAGTAGCTCACTAGTCAACTCAGCATCCCCAACGGCAAACCCCGCGCGGTAGCCGGCCATATTCGATCGCTTAGACATCGACAGGCAGGCCAGTAAGCCGGTGACGTCACCGCTGTTGACTCTCTCGTCAAGGACCGAAACCGACTCCCCTTCCCAGACAAACTCGCCATAGCACTCGTCGGAGGCCAGCACAGCTCCCGTGCTGCGCGCCAGATCCACCCATGCTTTCATCTCGTCAAGGTCGAGGACGTGACCTGACGGGTTGGCCGGGGAATTAATCCAGATAAGGTCAGGTGCGATATCGACCTCGTCAGGCTCGTTAACGGCAACAACCTTGGCCCCGGCAAGCTGAGCACCGACCCGGTAAGTCGGATAGGCGCACGCCGGTATGACGATGGTCGAATCCGACCCCAGTCCAAGCTGGCCAGGCAGGGAGGCCACCAACTCTTTGGTCCCGATAACTGGCAGAACGCTGACCTCGTCAAGGCTGGCGGGCGCACCCCAGACCTGTTTCATATGATCCAGGATTCCGGCTCGCAGGGCAGGAGTCCCCCACACCTGCGGGTAACCGTGGGCGTCACCAGCCGCCGTGAGCGCAGCGATGGCAACGCGCGGGGTGGGATCGACCGGGGTGCCCATCGACACATCGACGATGCCGTCGGGATGGGACTGAGCCTTACGCCTGGCCTCGGCGATGGTATCCCAAGGAAAGGTAGGCAGGCTGGCAGAGACGTTACGGCGACTCATTCGCCCTGTGGGGGCAGGGCTTCGACGGCCGGGGGGTCCTTGTGGGTCGGGCCAAGCCGCGCAGCGCCACCCGGGGATCCCAGCTCGTTAAAGAACTCGGCGTTGATGTCGAGGAACTTCTCCTGGTCGCCGGGCAGGTCATCCTCGTAGTAGATGGCCTCGACGGGGCACACGGGCTCACAGGCGCCGCAGTCAACGCACTCCTCAGGGTGAATGTAAAGGCTACGCTCACCCTCGTAAATGCAGTCGACAGGGCACTCCTCGACGCAAGCACGATCCTTGACGTCCACGCAGGGCAGACCGATGACGTAGGTCACGTCTTCTCCTTGTTCCGGCCCTGACAAGGGGCCTGATAGACATTCACGGTTATCATAGTGCCGCCTCGCAACACTCGCCCCCAGCATGCAACGATGCCCACGACCGTCAGTCAGTCAGTCGCGGGCATCGAAAACAGGTTGCGGAGCCGTCAAAGAGCAGCTACCAGGGCGTCAACGCTTGCCTTCGCATCACCGAAGAGCATCCGGGTGTTATCGGCGAAGAACAACGGGTTCTCCACACCGGCATATCCAGGCTTCATGGAGCGTTTGAAAACAACCACCTCATGGCCCTCCCAGACGTGGAGCACTGGCATACCCGAAATTGGGGTACCAGGATCCATAGCGGCAGGGTTAACGGTGTCGTTGGCGCCAATGACCAGGACAACGTCGGCGTCGGCGAAGTCGTCGTTGATCTCATCCATCTCCATGACGATGTCGTAGGGGACGTGGGCTTCGGCGAGCAACACATTCATGTGGCCGGGCAGACGGCCAGCTACCGGATGGATCGCGAACTTAACGTCCACACCTTCGTCGCGCAGCTTCTTAGCCAATTCGGCGACTGGGTACTGGGCCTGAGCCACGGCCATGCCGTATCCCGGCGCAATAATGACCGAGGACGCCTCAGACAGCTGGGAGGCCAACTCGTCAGCCTTGATCTCAGTGATTTCTCCCGCAGGACCCTCACCCTCAACCGCCGGGGCATCGCCAAAGCCACCGAGGATGACCGACACGAAGGAGCGGTTCATAGCCTTGCACATGATGTAGGACAGAATGGCGCCGGAGAAGCCGACGAGGGCACCGGTGACGATAAGCACCGGGATGTGCAAACTAAATCCGGAGAAGGCGGCTGCCCAACCGGAGTAGCTGTTCAGCATCGAAATGACGACTGGCATATCCGCGCCACCGATAGCGGCGACGAGGTGGAAGCCGAGGAACAGCGAGGCCAGGGTCAGTAGCGCCAACGGCAGCCACGCGATACCACCAGAAACATTGGAGAACCAGATGCCGCAGGCGAGGATAACGACCAGCAGACCGAGGTTGATCCAATTACGACCTGGCAGGGTCAGTGGCTTTGAAGCGACTTTGCCCGAGAGCTTGCCCCAGGCCACCAGCGATCCCGTGAAGGTGAGAGCGCCAATGAAGATGCCAATCCAGATTTCGGAAAGCTGGAAGGTGCTGGCACCGGTTCCCTCCTCAGCGAAGGCGTTGAACCCGATAAGAACAGCGGCCAGACCGACGAAGGAGTGCAGCTGAGCGATGAGCTCAGGCATTCCGGTCATCTCGACCTTAACGGCCTTCCACACGCCGAAAGCGCCGCCAATAAGCATCGGGATGAAGAGCAAAACGATGGATACCGGCGAATATCCCGGCAACTTCACCAGGGCGACGATCGTCGCGACAATCGCGATGACCATGCCGAGAATGCCATAGGCATTGCCCTTCTTAGAAGTCTCAAATCTAGACAGACCGGCCAGGGCAAAGATGAACAGTAGGCCTGCGACGATGAAGGATGCGTTGACGAAGTTCACCAACGACCCCGCCAACGGGGCAATAAGAAGTGTTGACGTCACGGATCAGGCCTTCCTGAACATCTTGAGCATGCGCTGGGTGACCGTGAAGCCGCCAAAGATGTTGATACTGGCAATAAGCACAGTCAACGCAGCGACAATCCGGATACCCCACGATTCACTGCCGAGCTGAGTGATCGCACCAACGATGATGATGCCGCTGATAGCGTTCGTGACACTCATAAGCGGGGTGTGGAGTGCGTGGGTGACGTTCCACACCACGTAGTAGCCAACGACGACCGCGATGGCGAAGGTGCCAAACAAGGCTACGAATTCCATCGGGGAGAAGGTCAACAGGGCAATCAGCGCGATCGACAGCACTGCGACGATGCCGAAGGTCTGCGGCCACGGGCGCGGCTTTTTCTCCGGGATGGCCGGAGCACTGGCAATCTCGGCTTTGGCGACAGGCTTGGGGGCGGCAGCGACCTGTACCGGGGGTGGTGGGAAAGCCACCTGGCCTTCGTGGCACACCGTCATAGTGCGGATGACCTCGTCGTCAAAGTTAAGGACGAGCTCGCCGTTCTTTTCCGGGGTGGCCAGTTTAAGCAAGTTGACGAGGTTGGTGCCGTAAAGCTGGCTGGCCTGACCAGGCAGGCGAGACGGCAGGTCAGTGTAACCAATAATCGTCACACCATTATCGGTGACATAGGACTCACCGGGGCGAGTCAACTCGCAGTTGCCACCCCCCAGAGCAGCAAGGTCAACGATGACGCTGCCGGGCTTCATCGCGCTGACCATCTCGGCAGTGATGAGCTTGGGGGACGGCTTGCCAGGGATAGCAGCCGTGGTGATGATGACGTCGTCCTTGCCAGCCTGTTCCATGTACAACTCGGCGGCACGGGCGTTGTAGTCGTCGCTCGTCTCTTTGGCATAGCCGTCAGAACTGACGCCCTGGTCAGAATCTCCGGTTCGCACGTGCAGGAAGGTGGCGCCCATCGACTGCACCTGCTCAGCGGTCTCGGGGCGGACATCGGTGGCGTAAACCTCGGCTCCCATCGAATTGGCAGCACCTAGTGCAGCCAAACCGGCGACGCCGGTACCGATGACGAAGACTTTGGCCGGCGGAACCTTGCCTGCCGCAGTGACCTGACCACCGAAGGTGCGCCCGTAGGCGAATGCCGCCTCGACGACGGCGCGGTAACCGGAGATATTGGCCATCGAGGACAGCGCGTCCATCGACTGAGCGCGCGAAATGCGCGGGACCATATCCATGCTGAGACCGGTGACGCCAGCCGCGGCCAGCTTCTCGGTGAGGGCGAGGTCCTGGCGGGGATGGAGAAAGGTGACGAGGACGGCTCCTGCGCGCATGAGGGAGATCTGGTCGTCGGTGGGTTCGTTGACGGCCAGTACGAGGTCAGCCTGCCACGCCTCCCCCGGTTCGACAATCCTTACTCCGGCCTCTTCATACGCGCGGTCAGGCTGAGCAGCATGCTCGCCAGCTCCGGCCTCGACGACCACCTCGTAGCCGAGTTTGAGTAGGGCGGGAACAGTCGTCGGAGTCGCGGCGACCCGATTCTCACCTGGGAGTGACTCCCGTGGGATTCCGATGATCATGATGGTGACTTTACGGCCAAACGTCCTCGTCCACGACACCGGGGTTGCACGTTTCCCCAGATTGGGGGCTATGTGGAGTGAAAAATGGCGCACCCCACTTGCAGTGACCCACCGCATCTTCGAAGGAAATCAGCTGCTCGGATTCAGTTGCCCGGATGAGGCCCATTCAGGCCAGAAGCCGGGTCCCAAGGCCGCGGCTGGGCAAGGGACTATCCCCACTGGTCCTGAGGCGGTTCCGCTGGGGATCCGGGCTGTCCGTAACCAGTGGTATCAGACATCGCCCCTACAGTGAAGGCAAGTTGCCACATCTGCTCGACAGCAGAAGTACTGTCGCCATCGCCGTCAGCACAAACTCATAGGTGCGGGAGACAAAGCGATCAGCCACCATAGCTATGACTGCCATCACGAGGCAAACCACCATGAACAGGACCGTAAACCAGACACTCACCGCCCACTCACCCGTACCGTCGGGGCTGTTCCTGCCGAATTTCAGGATCCCGAGGCCGTGACGAAGCTCAGTACCAGCTCCACGACGACCGCAGGCCACAGCGGCGACCGCCCGAAGCGAGTGTTCCACTAGGAAGATGCCCGCCGTAGTCCCCTACTTGGCCACTACCCTTACCGCCCATGGACGTCAACATCCGCACCATGGAGGAACGCGATCTTCCTGCCGCAAACCGCATCTACAACCAAAACGCCGTAGCAACCACCTACTCCTACACAGTGGCCACCACCAACGTCGAGGACCGTCTCACCTGGTGGCGCGAACTCACGGCCGATAACAGACCACTCCTGGTAGCAGAGGTCAACGGAACAATAGCGGGATACGCCAATTACCACCGTTTCCGCAAGGGCGGGGGGTATGACGTCACAGCGGAGGTGACGATCTGGCTCGATCCCCAGGCGCGAGGACAAGGAGTGGGACGCAAACTCATGACTGAGCTCATCCGCCGCGCCCGTGCAGATGATCGCCTGCGCAACCTCCTGTCGGTAATCGATTCGGACAATGAGCGCAGCATCAGTTTCCACTCGGCGATGGGCTTCGTCGAAGTCGGGCGACTGCCGCACATCGCGTACAAACTAGGCGACTGGCGTACTGCGGTGCTCATGCAACTAACTCTTGATTGATCAACTCTTGATTGATCGTTGTCGGTCACGTCGCCGCCTGCCAGCCCCGCCACGAGACAGACACCGGCCCCACACCGCAAGGCGATGTCGGCTGAGGCATCGCTAAGGTTGCTCTATGACCGCGTACCATGCTGACGCCAGTGACCTCGAGGGCAAAGAGATCCTCACTTGGGAGACCTTCGGTGACGCCACCGCAGAATTAGCTGCCCAGATTCATCATTCGGGGTTCGATCCCGAGATCCTCATCGCCGTAGCACGCGGCGGCATGATCCCTGGCGGAGCCCTCACGTATTCCCTCGGGGTCAAACTCACCGACGCCATCAATGTCGAGTTCTACACCGACGTCCAGGAAACCCTCCCCGATCCCGTTCTGTTGGCCCCGATGCTTGACACCGAATCCATCAGGAACAAGCGAATTCTGATCGTCGACGACGTTGTTGATTCCGGTCGCACCCTGGCCCTGGTACTCGAGTTGCTGCGCGGCTTCGAAGCCGACGTCCGCTCGGCGGTGCTCTACGCCAAGCCCACGACCATCATTAACCCGGACTTCGTGTGGAAGGCCACGGACAAGTGGATCGTGTTTCCCTGGAGCGCGAAGCCTCCGGTCGGTCAGCGTTGAGCGCGAAACCTCCCATTGCTCAACGCTGACTTCGACAGCACGGATCCGACTGCGACGACCACCTCGTGGAAGGACACTGCTCCCGGATCAGGCGTTCCCAGCGACTTGTCCCCCAGCGGGCGCGCCCGACCGACCTTGGCTGTCACCTCGGAGGTCGCCTGAGCTGCCATGTCGGCAGCGTGACAGGCTGATTCCCACACCTGCGGCAGCGGATCAGACGAGGACTCGAGGGTCGTGACGAAGGGGTCCATGGCGTCAACCATCGTTTTATCGCCGACGCTGGCCCCTCCCAGCCGGGTGACAGCGTCGAGGGCTGTTCGTGACGCCCGACGGATGGTGTCCTCGCCTGCCGGGTCCTCGTCACCAAGTACCGCTCCGAAGGCGGTCAGCACTGCTCCCCATAACGCACCTGAGGTCCCTCCAGCATGCTCAGACCACGCTGAGCCAGCCGCATTGAGAGTCGTTGCCGCACCGGCACCGTCCCCACTCGCCCGTCGTGCCTCAGCGAGGGCAGCCCGGGACCCACGTTCATGCCAATACCGTGGTCACCGTCGCCAGCCACAGAATCGAGACGGCCCAACTCGCTACTGCGTTCCGACAACCTCGTCGCCACCATTTCCAGAGCTTCGACGATAACGCCCGCAAGACCCCGGGAAGCTCGAGATCCCGGGTGAGCAACCATGACCCGCTCAACCTCCTGGGGCAGCGGCGTGGTATCAAAATCCACCTGGCCGACGGTTCCGCGTCGGTACGCGGGAGTGTCGCATGCTGCCAACCACAACGGCTCGATGACATCGTCGAGCCACACCAGAGTCAGGGAGACTCCGGCCATGTCGAGGCTGGTGACAAATTCTCCCACCTGCGGATCGACAATCGCCAAGCCAGCTGTCTCAAGATGACGGCTGATGTCATTCCACAGTACGAAGAGCTCCTCGTATTTAGTACTGCCCAGCCCGTTAACGATCGGCACCACCCGAGTCCCAGGATTCTCGGGCCGGTCAGCCAGCAATCTGTTAACGAGCATGGCAGCCACCTCGTCTGCGGTACCCAAGGTCTCATCGTGAATGCCGGGCTCACCGTGGATCCCCATGCCCACGCCCATCTGGCCTGCCTCGACTCGGAATAGAGGCTCGTCGACTCCCGGCAAGGTACAGCCTGCAAAGGCCACTCCGAGGGACCGAGTGCGATCGTTAACCCGGTCAAATATCGCGACGACCTCGTCAATGCCCCGGCCCTCCTCACAGGCCGCTGCTGTGACCTTGAAGACCGGCAGGTCGCCAGCAATTCCCCGACGCTTGAGGTGGTCCGGCGCCGATGCGATGTCGTCAGTAACGAGCAGGCAACGCACGTCGATCCCCTCGCTACGAAGCCGCTCTGCTGCTCGCCCAAAGTGCAGGACGTCCCCGGCGTAGTTGCCGAATCCAATGAGGAGCCCGGCGCCACGGTCAGCGGCCTTGCACACCGCATAAGCCTGGGAGGCCGAGAGAGAAGAGAAGATGTTCCCACACACAGCACCATCAGCGAAGCCTGGACCAACCCAACCTGCAAAGGCCGGGTAATGTCCCGATCCCCCACCGACGACGAGGGCAACCTTGCGATCGGTACGGGCAGCGCGAACAACTCCCCCGAATACCGGCCTCAGATGGTTCGGGAAAGCGCTGACAAGCCCGGCGACCGCCTGAGATGGGAAATTATCGGGATTATTCACAAGTCGAGTCATATCTGGGTCTCCTGTCATCATCGTCGATGGTGTTTTCCCCATGTCACATGATAATTGGCGCCTTCGCAGCCTGCCCGACGCGACAGAAATGCGACACTAGAACTGACGAAGGAGATCACATGACGCACACCATGTCAGCTCTAGTCCTCAATGGCCCCGGAGACGTCCAGCTGGCCGAAAAACCCATACCCACGCCTGGCCCCGGAGAGGTCGTGCTGGCCGTCGAGGCGACGACAATCTGCGGCACCGACCTACGCATCATTTCCGGTGAGAAAACCACCGGGGTGCGCCCCGGGGTCACCCTCGGTCACGAGATCGCCGGAAGGATCGCCTCCCTCGGCGAGGGGGTGGAAGGACTGGTTGTCGGGCAACAGGCAACTATCTCCATTGTCGTCTCCTGCGGCACCTGCCGGGTTTGTCTCGCAGGACGGGAGCACTTATGTAGCCACTGCGAGCTCGTCGGTTACGGCCTCGATGGTGGGCTCGCGCCGTGGTTGTGTGTGCCAGCCCGAGCGGTCTCTCGCGGCAACATCATCCCGGTAGCTACGGAGATACCAGCTACGCGGCTGGCCCTGGCGGAACCCCTCTCCTGTGTTCTTAACGGACATCGCCGTCATGGCGGGGTGAACCCTGGGGAGACTGTCGTCATCATCGGCGGCGGAGCTATCGGCCTGCTCCATACCGCGCTCAACCTGGCATGCGGGGCTGGGCAAGTCATCCTGTGCGAGAAGCACGCGGATCGACGCGACCGCGCCGCAGCCATGGGAGCGGTGACGACCTGTCCGGAACACCTTTCCGAGGTCGTCACCGAGCACACCGGCGGATACGGGGCCGAGCTTGTCATCGTCGCTATTGGTCGTAACGAATTGGCCGAGGAATCCCTTGATCTCGCGGCCCCGGGCGGACGCGTGAGTTGGTTTGCTGGTTTCCCCAAGGAATCAACGACGACCATCACCCCCAATACGGTGCATTACCAAGAGCTGACGATCTCCGGAGGATCGAATGCCAGTCGAGCAGACGTTCACCGGGCGGTCGACATGCTCGGACGGGGAAATATCGACGAGACCCCCATTGTCACTCACACTTTTGGCCTGTCCCAGTGGGCCGAGGCTGTTGACGCCGTGCGCGGTCACGCCGGTGTCAAGATCGCTATCGATCCCCGCCGTTAAGTCGCACCCCGTCACGCAGCGACTGCCGCCTCACAATCTCACCGAGAGGACCCCAGCATCCGGGTTGCCGAATCGGTGCGCTGTCGCCGAGACCGACTGCTCTCGCAGGAAGGGGAGAAGTTCAACCTGTGGGGCACTGGTGACCTCGTTGGCCCACAAGGCTAAATCGGGGTCACCGTCAGCCTCATCGGCAGCGCGTGAGGGACTACCACCAACGAGCCGTACTCGGCTAGCCCCTAGGCTGGCGTACCAGTCCTCGTCGCTAGCAGTGGTAACGGCCACACCGACCGAACGCAACGCTCGGCCCAACCCTTCGTCAAGGCTCGGGTCCAAGCACACCGAGATATCGTCGCCGGCAGCCAGGAGTCCTGCAGCAACGACGCGAGCGACATCAACCAGTTTGGCGTCAGCACAGCCTCTTACCTGCGTCGGGGCCGGGCGATACCTCAAGATGTTGCGCTCTTTTTCCAGCCCACCAATGTCGATAGAACGTCCAAACCACTCATCCCACTCGTGAGCATCGCGGGCGACCGCGTCAAGGAGCCAGGTACGCTCGTCACGAGTAATCAACCCCTCGATATGACCGACGAACTGCTCGACCAGAGCACAGGGACGGTTTGCCGGAGTCGGGGCCGACACCTCAGCTCGACGCCAAGCCCCCAACACCTGTAAGTAGTGGTAGCCACCAGCCTTGGCACCTGGACCGACCGCTGAACACTTCCAACCACCGAAGGGTTGGCGACCGACGATGGCTCCCGTGATGCTCCGGTTGACGTAGAGGTTTCCAGCATTGGCCCTCTCGGCCCAAAACTCGATCTCAGCGAGGTCCAGAGAGTGCAGACCGGCCGTCAAACCGAAAGCGGTGCCGTTCTGATACTCGATAGCGGTGGCTAAGTCAGGAGCGTACATAATTCCGGTAATCGGGCCGAAGTACTCGGTGAGATGGTACGGATCCCCCGGCTTGATGCCACCACGCACGCCGGGAGACCAGCACCGACCTTCCTCGTCGATGCGCACCGGCTCCAAGGCCCACTCCTGGCCCGGGTCAAGCTTCGTCAAACCATCGAGCAACTTACCGTTAGCGGGCTCGGCAAGCGGACCCATCTGGGAGCGCAGGTCCGACGGTGATCCCACCCGAATTGAGGAGGCGGCGTCGAGGATCTGGTGGCGCAATCGCTGAGACCGGTAGGCCTGACCTACCAGGATAATGAGCGATGCTGCCGAGCACTTCTGTCCGGCATTGCCGAAAGCCGACTTGATGATGTCGGCCGCAGCCAAGTCGTAGTCAGCGTTCTCGGTGACGATGATGGAGTTCTTGCCACTAGTCTCAGCCAGCACTGGCAGGTCATGACGCCACGATCGGAACAGCTTGGCCGTTTCCCAAGCTCCCGTGAGGATAACCCGATCGACCTCGGGGTGGCTCACCAGGTGCTTACCAGCCTCATTTTCCTCAACATCGACGAATTGCAGGACATCCCGCGGGATCCCAGCCTCCCACAGACATTCGGCGATGACGGCAGCACAGTGGCGGGCCTGTGGGGCGGGCTTGAGTAGTACCGACGATCCGGCGGCCAGAGCGGCGAAGGTGGATCCAGCGGTAATAGACAGGGCGAAGTTCCACGGCGGGGTGACGACGGTCACCCGTGGCGGCACAAACTGGGCACCGTCGACGGCTTCGAGCTCCTCGGCTCGGTCGGCATACCAAGCAGCGAAGTCGATAGCCTCAGAAACCTCGACGTCACCTTCGGCCAGGATCTTGCCGGTCTCAGCACCGGCCACTGCCACAAGGTCGCCCCGGCGAGTAGCGAAAGCGTGCGTCACCGTGCGCAGTATTTCGGCACGTGCGTTCCCGCCACGCCCAGCCCAGGAGTATTGAGCCTCAAGGGCGGTGGCAACGACGGCATTAACCTCGGCAATGGTGTCGATGTGGTTGTTTGCCAAGGTGGACTCCCCCAGCTCACAGCCCTTCATCTTCTCGGCAACTTCACCGGCCCAGACGCGAATATTGGGTAGAGAAGGATCAGAGTCAGTGGACTGGACAAACCCATCGGAAAGATCCGGCACCCGATCAGGCTCTTGCCCGCGACGAGGCTTCGGCACTTCTCAAGTAATCCCAGCCACCGCAGTGCGGAACCTCGCCTCTTCGCGAGCGAAAAGTTGGGAATCGTGGCCGAGCTGAAAGACAGCAGACATGAAATTTTCGCTGGCAGCATTCTCTTCTAGCCGACGTACCAGATAGCTGATCGCCACATCAAAGTGGGCAGGATCGACAACCGGCGTGTAAAGCAGCAACCCACCAACATCAGCTCCGATCCGTTCGACCTGGTCAGGAGCCATGCCGAGCAGCATCTCGAATTCAACCCGGTCTCGGACCCCACGATGCTCACTAAGCAACTTCGTCAGTGCAATGTCAAAGAGATTGTGGCCAGCGACGCCATACCGCACCGAATGGGTACGTTCGGGAGTCAACGCCCAATCCAGAATTCGCTTGTAGTTGGTGTCAGTGGCAAGTTTGGAAGGCCACGGGGTCTGCTGCCACCCGTGAATCTCGGCATCTACCTTCTCCATCGCGAGATTGGCACCCTTGACCAACCGCACTTTGATCCCCGCCCCACCGGCAGCGGTGCGACGGTCAGCCCACTCAACGAGACCTTGTAGAGCGGACAGTGAGTCGGGCAGGTAGGCCTGAAGAACAATGCCAGCCTCCACAAGACGCAATTCGGGGCGGTCGAGGAGCTTCTGGAAGACTTCGATTGTCAGATCAAGGTCGTGGTATTCCTCCATGTCGAGGTTGATGAACTTCGGCTTCGGGGAGTTCGCAGCCATGTGGTACAGCGGCAGCAGCTGCTCAACGACCTCGTCGACCGTTGCCTTGTGAGCCCATAAGTCGAGCTGGTTGACGACAGCCGAAATCTTGATCGAGACGTAGTCAACATCGTCGCGGGCCAGTAGAGCCATCGTCCCTTCGAGGCGGGATGCCGCCTCGCGATCGCCCAACACAGCTTCGCCCAGGAGGTTAAGGTTAAGCCTGACACCCGAGCTCCGCAGTGCTTTGAGGGTGCGAGTCAACTGTGCCGGTCGCGCATCAACGACGAGATGACCCACCAGCTGCCGCAAGGCATGGCGTGCAGCTGGGACGACGACGTCAGGAGCTATGGGGGCCATTCGTCCGCCTGCCCGCACCGCCATCTGCAGTGCAGCCGGCAGAAAAGAGCAATCCGCCTTTGCCAGTTCCGCAAGATTCGCCGCTGCGGTGCGAGCGTCCTCAGGGAGCACAACCCGATCTATAAAGGCCAGAGTAAAGGGCAGACCAGCCGGATGGGACAGCACGTCGGAGAGCAATCCCGCAGCGATCTGTGCACGATCTGTCCGCCGTTTCGATGCACTATTGGCATCTCGTAACCAGGTGTGGACTTGGTCAACCGCCTCGTCAACCAGGTCAGCAGGGCGTGGGGATGGGGAACCCCAAGTATCAGCGTCGATGCTCATGACATGACTGTAGCCCGAGCAGACGACAACGCACGTGCACAGCCCAACGATGTAAGAATATCGCTGCGAATACCTCGAGAAGACAGCTCATGACGCAGACCGCCACCACAACGAACGCGACAACGCGCAAGGGCATCGAGACAACCGGAATCGAGATCGTCAAAGAATCACAGCGCACCGCACGGCCCCAGGACCTTTTCCTTCCCTGGTTCGCTTCAAATGTCTCAGTCTTTAGCATGAGCTATGGAGCTTTCATGTTGGGATTCGGGGTGTCCTTCTGGCAGGCAATAGCCGCCACCCTCGTCGGCGTCATCGTCTCTTTCGGGTTCTGCGGCATTATCGCGATCGCCGGTAAGCGCGGCTCCGCACCAACGATGGTGCTGTCTCGGGCAGCCTTTGGTACCCAGGGCAACAAGATCCCCGGGGTCATCTCCTGGATGACCTCGATTGGTTGGGAAACATCTCTCGCTATCACAGCCGTCTTGGCGACGACGACGATCTTCCGCCGACTGGGCTGGAGCTCCGGGAACTCGGTCAAGATCTGCGCCACTATCATCGTGGCCTTTCTCATTGTCGGCGGTGCTGTGGCTGGTTATCACATCATCATGAAGTTGCAGGCCGTTTTGACCTGGATTACTGGTATCCTCACCGTGATTTATCTAGTGATGGCGGTCAGCCATATCAACTGGCACACCGCAACATCTTTGCCTGCGGCATCCTTCCCAGCCTTCGTCGGCGCACTCACCCTCATCATGACTGGCACCGGGCTGGGCTGGACAAATATTGCCGCCGACTGGTCACGCTACCAGTCGCGCACATCTCCCGAGTTCGCCATCGCCTTCTGGAATGTCTTTGGGGCCTCTTTGCCGCTCGTCATCCTCATTACCGGTGGATTGCTATTAGCCGCATCCTCGAAAAATCTATCCAACGCCATTGGGGCCGATCCCATTGGCGCGCTAGCGACCATCCTGCCGACGTGGTTCCTCATCCCGTTCCTGTTGGCTGCGATCCTCTCCCTGTTGGCCGGTGCCATCAACGGCATCTATTCGTCTGGACTCACCTTGCTCACCTTGGGAATCCGAGTCCCACGCCCAGCAGCTTCTCTCATTGACGGGACGATTCTCACCATCGGGACCCTGTACGTCGTCTTCGTGGCTCCGAACTTTATTTCTCCCTTCCAGTCCTTCTTGGTGACGCTGGGTGTGCCGCTGTCAGGGTGGACCGGCATCATGATGGCCGATATCACCCTGCGCCGCCGTCCCTACGACGAGGCCGATCTCTTCAATGGCTCTGGGTCAATGGCTCTGGGCGCTACGGTCGTTTCGACCCCATCTCAATCATCACCTTCGTCATCGTGACCGTCATCGGGTGGGGATTGGTCGTCAACACCTACGAGGGCGTCAATTGGAACAACTGGCAGGGATTTCTGCTTGGGCCCATCGGATTGGGCGGGCGTGAAGGTGATTGGGCCCACGCCAACCTTGGGGTGTTCGGGGCCCTCGTTCTCGGCTATGTCGTTACCCTCATCGCTCGGCGTGGCACCGTGCGTCGTCAGGAGTCACGATGAGCCAGACGTGGCTAATTGTCATTGACCCCCAGACAATCTTCGCGTCCCCCACGTCCCCGTGGGGCTCTCCTGCCTTCCCCACTATCATCGACCCGATAGATCGCATGGTCGCTGCCTTCCATGGCCGAACCATCGTGACGCGCTGGATCCCCACGGCTACTCGCTGTGGATCTTGGTGTGACTACTTCGACCGCTGGACCTTTGCAGACCGTCCCGCAAATGACCCGATATTCGACCTTGCCGATGAAGCCCAGCCATGGGCAGAACGACCAACGATCGATGTCGCCACCTTCGGCAAGTGGGGATCTCAGCTGTCAGCCGTGACCGGTGAACACCCCCACCTCCTGCTAGCCGGCGTTTCGACCGACTGTTGCGTCATCACGACAGCCTTGGCCGCCGCCGATGCTGGGGCTTGAGTGAAGGTTGTGTCTGACGCCTGCGCCGGATCCGCACCGGATAACCACGAGGCGGCCTTGACCGTCATGGATCTGTATTCCCCTCAGATCGACGTCGTGACCAGTTCGCACGTCCTTGCGACCCTCGCCTAAGGCTGTAGATCATCGATTTTCTTGGTCATCCTGGCTTCTTTGGATGCCTAGCTTGCCGATGCGCTTCATGAATACGACAATGGTTATCACTTACGTACTGGAAAGGGAACATCACATGCATCGACGTCTTCTGGCCATTGCCACTCTCAGCGCCTGTGCTCTGGCAATGGCAGGCTGCTCCAACTCCGGGCCGGACTCGGGATCCGGCCCGTCCGCCAGTTCTGACAAGGTCGACGTCGTCGCTTCGACTAACGTCTGGGGCTCGGTCGCCCAGGCGATCGGCGGAGACAAGGTCAATGTCCACTCCATCATCAACAGCCCCGATCAGGACCCGCACGACTACGAGGCCACCGCCAAGGACAAGCTCGCCTTCTCGAAAGCCAAGATCGCCATTGCTAACGGCGGCGGCTATGACGACTGGGCTACCAAACTCATCAAGAGCACCAGTCCCCAAGCGGGCTTCATTGACGCTGTCGAGACCTCTGGCCTCAAGAAACCCGGCCAGAAGGAATTCAACGAACACGTCTTCTACTCGATCGATAGCGTTCGCAAGGTGGCCAAGGTCGTTGAGTCTGATTTAGTCAAGGCCTCGCCGGATAACAAGACCACCTTCGAAACCAACCTCAAGAACTTCGAGTCCAAGCTCACCGACCTCAAGGCCCGCGCTACCAAGGTCGGGAAAAAGCATCCACATAGCACCGCTATCGCCACCGAGCCGGTAGCCGACTACTTGCTTGAGGACATGAAGATCAAGAACATTACCCCTGACGAGTTCGTCGAACAGTCTGAAACTGAGGCCGGTCCATCCACCAAGGTCGTTCACGAGACCACCGACCTGCTGACCCAGAAGAAAGCTTCCATTCTTCTCGTCAACGGCCAAACTAGCGACGACGTCACCAAGGCCCTCCAGAAGGCTGCCAGTAAGGCAAACGTTCACGAGGTCGGTGTCTGGGAGACCTTCCCGGAGGGCGTCGACAACTACCCAGACTTCATTGGCAAGGCCATCGATTCCATCGACAAGGGCTTAGCCTGACACTCGTGACATCACATCGTTCTGACACCACCGGGACGACGATGAGGATCGAGCCTGCCAGGCTTACTGACGCCAAGGTCGCCTTCGGGAACCGGGTGCTGTGGTCGGGACTTGATCTCATTGTCGAACCCGGCGAATTCATCGCCGTTCTGGGTCCTAACGGGGTGGGTAAGACCACCCTGTTGCGAGTCCTGTTAGGGCAGATTCCGCTGACGGCCGGGACCGCTATGGTCGCTGGCCGTCCGGTGCGCCGTGGTTCGACCCATATCGGCTACGTCCCCCAGCAACGATCCCTCGAGACGACTGCTCCCATCCGTGGGCGCGACCTCGTCGGGATGGGAATTGACGGGCACAAGTGGGGGTTCGGCTGGTTTAGCCGGTCGCGGCGGCGCCGTATTGACGAAGCCATCGCCTCAGTCGGCGCCACAGCCTTCGCTAATGCGCCACTGACGATGATGTCGGGTGGTGAACAGCAGAGATTGCGTATCGCCCAGGCGCTCGTTACTAATCCTCAGCTGTTGCTGTGTGACGAACCGCTGTCCAGCCTCGACCTGCGCCACCAGCAAGAGGTCACTCGACTCATCGACGATGCGCGCCGGACCCGCAACCTCGGGGTGCTCTTCGTCACCCACGAGATCAATCCTGTCCTGCCCTACGTCGACCGGGTGGTCTACATCGCGGGCGGCAAGGTTCGCGTTGGCACTCCCGACGAGGTACTGCGATCGGACGTTCTCAGCGAAATGTACGGGTCCCACGTTGAGGTGTTCCATCGCGGCAATCGCATCATTGTCCTTGCTGACGAAGAGCGCTCGACCCACCTGCATGCCCCGGGCCGACGAATCTGAAGAAATGGGCTGACATGGATTTCTCCACAATTATCAATTTCGACAGCTTCAGCCAATTGGTGCCGCTAGTCCGCGGATCGATCATTGCCGGGATCATCCTCGGTGTGCTTGCAGGCCTTATCGGCCCGATTATCCATGCCCGAGATCTGGCCTTCGCTATTCACGGCACGTCGGAGCTTTCCTTCGCAGGTGCTGCGGTGGCCCTGTTCTTCGGAGCATCAGTGACCAAAGGCGCCGTCGTCGGATCCCTCGTAGCTGCCCTCATCCTGGGACTACTGGGTGTCAAAGCAGCAGAACGCAATGCCTCTATCGGCATCATGCTGCCTTTCGGCATGGGAATTGGTGTACTCTTCTTGGGCCTGTACAAAGGCAGGTCGTCCAATAAATTCGGCCTACTTACAGGACAGATCGTCGCAGTGGATACCACGGAATTGAGCACCCTCGTCGTCGTAGCGATCTTCGTAGCAGTGTGTCTGGGTATTATCTGGAGACCATTATTCTTCGCCTCAGTGGATCCTGAAGCCGCCAAGGCGCGCGGGGTCCCAATGCGGTTCCTATCGATTGTTTTCATGCTGCTGCTCGGCCTCACTACAGCTATGGCAGTACAGCTTGTCGGTGCCCTGCTGGTACTGAGTCTGCTCATCACTCCGACGGCTGCTGCTGCCAAAGTAACGGCCCATCCATTGGCGATGTCGTTGCTATCTATCGTGTTTGCAACGGTCTCTGCCGTCGGAGGAATCATGCTGTCGTTGGGGCCAGGCCTGCCTATTAGCCCCTACGTAACAACGGTAAGCTTCCTCATTTACCTCGTGTGTCTGGGGTTGGGAGCTATTCGTCAGCGCCGTGGCTGGAGCCGCCGAATCGTCTGATATCCCTACAACGGTCCCGTCGACACCACTTGCCGACAGGATGTTGCCATCTCGGCGTCACGATGTCATCACCTGAACGCAGTGAACTGGCACGGTATTCCGTCGAGAAGATGATTCATGCATTGCTATATCAAGCCGGTAAAGTTCGAGATCGTCAAGGTCCGCCGTAACAATGGCGGCACTAATCAGGTCATTAAGGACGGCATCCCGATGAACGGTGTTGCCAGCTGACAGCTCCCCCTGCTTCACACCCGATGCCATCCGGCACTTCTCACACCGTGACGCCTTCGCTTCCGTCAGGCAACCAGCAATTACCCCGTACTGGAGTTTGAGCACCGCATTGCTATCGCTCCTTGTCTACGTGGTATCCCTCACAGCCGACAGCTGAAAACGAGGCGCACCAGTCGCAAACGCAGTGACCATAATGGCAAGCACACTGACCGCCCACATAGTGACGGGTAGCGCCGCAATGGTGGGGTCGAAGGATTGATTCGCGTCGGTCGATCCGATCGCGGCATTGATCGCCCAGCCAGCCAGAACTCCAACCACCAGTGACATCGTCTGGGCTGGCAGAATCGTGACGATCATCTGCATCAAGAAGGATCTTCGCAGGATACGGGCGGGAGTACCCACGGCTTGTTGAACGGCAATGGTACGCCGCATTCCCCAGCGCAATTCGACAAAAGCTGCAGTACATGCCACCAGGATCAGCAGGAATCCGGCCGCCAGGCCGCTACGCACGATTCCCTGCTGTTGGATAAACGCCTGTAGAGTGTCGGGATTTTCGGCCCCGGCGTAGGCCGCATAGGACGGCGCAGCTCCGTGGAGCTGATCCACAAGCCGATCGAGGTCGCCAGTTGTGGAGTCTGCGGTGAACTCCAGGATGTCTGGCGTGAGACCTGCCAGTCTCGGATCGTTGCGAGCGAGGAGGGCGTCATCGTCATAGGTGACGGGTAGGCGGCTGACGGGCTTGATGGTACGGACCGTGGTGTGTTTATCGTGGCCAAAGGTCCATGTCAACGACGCGTCTCGCCTCGTTGCCGGCGTCCTAGGACAGGATCGCGGATAGGGATCGAAGGCGGCCAAGTCAGCGCAGGAGGCGGCAACGAGGGTACGGCCGTCGATGGTCGTGTAGATCATACGTCGGGGCCGGGTGACGCGCCGGAGGGCTTGCTGTTCGGTGGCGGTCCGGTCGGTGAAGGGGACCTGGACGAGGACATGGTGGGGGTCCCCGCAGTATCGTGGGTGCCAGAAATGAGGAATCCCGATCCAAATCCGGCTAGACCGACCATAATCGTCAATGCAATCACCATCGCAGCGGAATCTAGATAGTGAGCCCGAGCCAGGGCCAACCCGAGACGGGTGGGCAGTCTCAGCTGTTCGCGGTCGGCACACCATACGATGATGAGGTGGGCTGACATGACGGCGCCGAGAGTTCCAAGCACCGCTGCGCCCATGATGTATCCAGCGACGTGGCCCCCAGGCGCTGGCCGTTATGGGCGAGTGCCATCGTCAGGCAGATCCAGCCCTCCAGACCGATCGCAGCCACCACGAGGAGAAGACCAACGATCCCGAGCAGATGACGCACTGTCCCAAGCCGGGCACGGCGGCGCGGGGGGCGGCGTGAAGCCAGCAGCCTTCGCAGGGCGCGACGGGCCAACCAGCCACTCGCAATCACCATGATGACGACGATGACGAGCCACTCAGGCCATCTCAGCCTCGCCTGCCAAGGCCACCACGTTAACCCGAGCGTCCCACTCGATCCAAGGGCGTTTTGAACGGGAATGAACAGTGCCAACCCGAGCAGAGCGCCTAGGCCAGCGGTCCCAGAAACCTCGACGGCGGAGACCTGGCCACACCAGTCGGGGTCACATCCCATGCGCACTAACGTCATGAACCTGTCGCGGCGCGAGGCAGCCGATAGGCTCAGTGACGTCCACAACAACACGGCTGCCGGCAGCGCCACCAGTCCGATCACCTCGATCCACACGGTACGCGACGACACCCCAGAATCACCGATTCTGGTCAAGCCGAAGGCCTTCAGCTCGCGGCAACCAGCCTGATCGGGGGTGGTCGTAATCGAGAACAGTTCATCGGGTGAAGCCAAAGCGGCCCGATCCACCGCCACCGGATCGATTGTGCCTAAGCTAGAGATTTTCACGACCCCGGCGTCCATCAACGACTTCAGACGCGGGGACACGATGGTGTGACCAGGTTGGGGCCAGTGCTTTAGTCCTGGAGGTAGGCGGTCAGCAGGGTGGTTCACCACGAAACTCGTCCAGGGCGTACCGTCGACCTGTAGTTCCTGCACCTTGAAACCGGTATGCCCGTCAGCAGGCTCATCCGGAGCAAGGATGGGGGTACGCGCGTCACGCACTTCCTGCTGCTGAGCGGTGACACGAGGCAGGGTGACACCCACCGCTAACCCGAGTGTGGCCAAGGCCACACCGACAATCATGACCAACGATCGCACCCGCTCATGACGACCCGCCCCACGGCTCAATCGCAACGCCAGACGCACACCTTTCACGACGCGTCCCCCACAATCCGCCCATCGGCCAAACGAATGATCCGAGCATTTCCCGGCAACGTGTGCTCATCATGGGTAACCATCACCAAAGTGGAACCCTCGGCGCGAACCAGATCGTCTAGCAAATCGATTACGGCATGGCGGTTCGTGGTGTCCAAAGCGCCAGTAGGTTCGTCGGCCAGAACGACCGCCGGACGGTGTGCCAGGGCACGACCCACGGCAGCACGCTGCGCCTGGCCTCCCGACACCTCGCTGGGTCTCCGCTTGTTGCTCTCGCTCAGGTCAAGGATCTCGGCAAGGTGGTCGGCGCGCTTCAGTGCGTCCCGGCGCCCAGTGCCAAGAAGCTCAAGAGGCAGGGCAATGTTGTCACGCAATGTGAGCTCGGGAACCAGTTCAGAGTTCTGAAACACCAGGCCGATCGTTCGCAACCGCCACGCCGCACGCCGCCTGTCATCCAGCCCGTATACATCCACATCGCTGTGGACGACCCGCCCTCTCGTCGGCGCCTCCAAACCGGCAAGGCACATCAACAATGTTGACTTACCCGAACCAGAAGCACCAACGACCACGTTCACTGATCCCGCAGGCATGACCAGCGAGACACCGTCCAATGCAGGCCGGCCCGCGTGGGGGAACTGCATGAACAAGTCATAACAAGTCAACGAGCACCGATTAATCATAAGGTATCCGATCCATGGGCATCAGAGGCGGTCGTCACTCGCGGTACAACCTTTCGACGCAGTGGTCACCGTACCAATGCTCGGCGCACACCTGGACCCGAAGATCTGCCGCACGCAAAGTGTCTCCAGAGCTCACATCAGAATTGACAGCCACCTTGCCACCAATGTTTACGTGACCGATTCTCGTCCACGAATACCCCTGCTGGCGGCCATTGACATGACCTGAATTAGAGCGAGTTGACGCCAAAGTGCCAGTGACCCTCACCGCCTTGCCAACCCAGCCTCGACGAGCCACCCCGTAGGTGTATCGGCCATGAAAACTCTGCGCCACACCGCCAGTATCACCCTGGCCGTCGTCGCTCTTGCCCTAAGCGGATGTACCTACGCCTCCGAAGAATCAGCCAGCCCCGAGAGCAATTCCAACGGCGCCGAGCCCTCCTCTAATGCCGAGATCATCGAATCGATTAAGAAAGACCTCTCCATCGCCGCGATGGTTCCCGACGACATCAAAAAATCGGGAACCCTACGCAACGGCGTAGCAACCAACTACGCACCTACAGAGTTCATCGACACCGACGGATCCACCGTCATCGGCTACATCACCGCTGTCAGTAAGCTCATGGGCCTCAAAGTGGCAACCACCAATGCCGCCTTCCCCAGCCTCATTCCCGCGCTGGGCTCCAAATATGACGTCTCCGTCTCCGCATTCACCATCACCCTCGAGCGGGAGAAGCAGGTCACCATGGCCTCCTACTTCAAGGCGGGATTCTCCATGGCCGTCCCCAAAGGCAACCCCAAGAAAATCTCCCCCGACGACCTGTGTGGTCACACTGTCGCCATCCAGACCGGAACAGCACAGGAGACTGCTGCCCAGCACAAGTCGAAGCAGTGCGTCAAGGCCGGCCACAAGCCCATCGACCTGCTGTCCTACGCCTCCCAGTCCGACGCCACAACCAACGTCACCGGCGGCAAAGCCGACGTCCTCTACGCCGACTCAGTGATCACCGGCTACGCCATCAAGCAGACATCCAAACTCGTGGCCCTTGGCGGCATCACCGCCAAAAATGACGGCGGCTTATCGAAGGCCATCCAGGTCGCAACCCAAAAGCTCATCGATGACGGCACTATGAAGAAGCTGCTCGCCGCGTGGGGCACCCAGGATGGCCTCATCAAGACCTCCCAAGTCAATCCCGAATCGTGATCACATCCAACTGAAAGGCACTCCCGGTGGCCAACCACCACGCCGACATTCCCAATCGCATCCAGGCCCGTGACGTCGCACATCCCGGCACCTGGATCGCAGCCGTCATCGTCGCGATGCTAGCGCTGGTCTTCGTCCAGGGCCTCGTGACTAACCCCAACTATCAGTGACCAGTCGTGTGGCTGTACCTGCGCGACGTCAAAATCATTACTGATATCAGTTACACCATCCTGCTGACCTTTGCGGCAATGCTCCTCGGAACCGCCGTAGCGCTTCTCATGGCCATCATGAGGCAGTCCCGCAATCCCGTATTGCGTGGTGTCTCATGGGCTTACATCTTCGTGTTTCGGGGAGTCCCGGTGTACACCCGTGTTCTGGGGTCTGCTCGCAGTGTTATATCCCACATTCTCCATTGGGGTGCCCTTCGGAGGTCCACAATTCGCCAGCGTCGAGACAGAAAAGATCGTCACGGCGCTAGAGCCGCCATCATCGGTCTGGGCCTCAACGAGGGCGCCTGCCTGACCGAAATCACCCGCTCAAATTTGGAGTCCGTCGACGTCGGCCAGACTGAAGCAGCCAAAGCCTTGGGCATGAAACCGTCCCTCATCATGCGACGCGCTATTATTCCTCAGGCGATGCGAGTCATCATCCCTCCGCTGGGCAACGAGACCATCGGCATGCTCAAGTCGACCTCGCTAGTCTTTGCTGTGCCCTTCACTCTCGATCTGCAATATGCCACCAGCGCCATCGCAAACTGCATCTACGCTCCAATTCCCCTCCTCGTCGTCGCTGCCTTCTGGTACCTCGTTATGACGAGTGTCCTCATGATCGGGCAACATTTCCTCGAGCAGTACTTCGGTCGCGGATTCAACGGGAGGTCTTCGTCGAAGCGGCTGCGCCGCCAGGCCGCCATCCAGACGGCTGGAACTACGTATAAGAACATTGCCCTGGAGGTCGAGCAGTGAGCACATCCGCCGAAGCATTTGCAAGCGCCGAACCGATGGTGCACATCACAGGGCTGCACAAGGAGTTTGGACCCCTGCACATCCTCAAAGGAATCGACCTCGACGTCGCCCCTGGTGAGGTCTGCGTCCTGCTCGGCCCGTCAGGCTCCGGAAAATCTACCTTGTTGCGGCGCATCAATCAGCTGGAAACCTTCGAAACCGGGGAAATCTGGGTCGGTGGTCAACGTGTGGGCTACGAACACGACCCGCTCCCCGACGGCCGACTCAAGAGGCTTTCTGACAAAGGCATTGCCGCCCAGCGCGCCCGCGTCGGCATGGTCTTCCAACGTTTTAATCTCTTCCCTCATATGACCGCCTTGGGCAACGTCATGGAAGCCCCCATCAAGGTGTCGGGACTCACCAAGGAAGAGGCGAAGCCTCTGGCCATGTCTTTGTTAAACCGTGTCGGCATGGCCGATCGAGCTGACCACTACCCCGCTGAGCTGTCCGGTGGTCAGCAGCAGCGGGTCGCCATTGCTCGCGCTATGGCCATGAAGCCCGAGCTCATGCTCTTCGACGAGCCCACCTCGGCCCTCGATCCTGAACTCGTGGGTGAAGTTCTGAGCGTCCTCAAGGATCTTGCCGGCGAAGGTATGACGATGATCGTTGTTACCCACGAGATGGGATTTGCCCGCGAAGTCGCCGACCACGTGGTGTTTATGGACAACGGAGTCGTCGTTGAAGCTGGCTCCGCCAGTCAGGTCATTGGTAACCCGAAATCCGACCGCCTACGCGGGTTTATCGATTCTGTGCTGTGAAATGTCGTGTCGTCATGACACAGTGACGGTGTGCATGATGACCAGATGATCAGGCTCGGCCAATATCTCAAGTTCGCCAACCTCGCCGAGACTGGCGGGCAAGCCCGCGAACTCATCGCATCGGGGATGGTCAGCGTCAATGGCGAGGTGGAGACCCGGCGGGGACGTCAGCTCCACCCCGGTGACGAGGTGAGGGTCACGAACGGCGGGCAGACCGTCACAGCGACTGTCGATCTCACCGAGCCCGACATCCCCTGGTGATTCCGCGCATACCTATCAACGTGACGAGTGGCCTGAACCATATGGCCCAGGTCACTCGTCATTGACAGAATCCTAGCAATCAGGCCGATTTTGCAGCCTTGACCGCCTTGCGGGCATCAACGATGCCCGTACCGCAACCGGTCTTGCATTTAGCCGGGTTCACAGACTGTTTGAGGATCTCCTTGATCCTCGCGGGGGTGAGGTTCGGGTTGGCCGCGATCATGAGAGCAACAACGGCGGAGACGTGCGGGGCAGCCTGGGAGGTGCCCTCCATGTAGCCGTAGGTCGGGGCCGCAGGAGTCGTCTCGCCGTTATTCAGGGTGGATAGGATCATGTCACCGGCGCGGTCGTCACCGCCAGGAGCGGACACGTCAACGGCCGAACCGTAATTCGAGAAGTACGATTGGGCGCCAGTCTCACCGGTCGCTCCGACAACGACCACATTGCGGCAGTTGCCGGGTGTCGACTTACGGGCGTCCATCGCCTCGTTACCGGCTGCCACAACGACGGTGGATCCGCGAGAGACGGCCGCGTCAATGGCTCGCTGATAAGTGATCGGGCAGTAGTTAGATGGACCGCCGAGGCTCAGATTAATGACCTTAGCGGGGTTGTGGTTAGTGGGAACACCCGGAACCTCGCCGCCAGAGGCCCACGTAATGCCGTCGGCAATATCGACGTCGGTCCCACCGCAATGACCTAGTGCTCGCACCGGCAGGATCTTGGCGCCAGGGGCAGCTCCTGCGACACCCCTAGCATTGTTGGTCGCAGCGCCAATAATGCCCGCCACGTGGGTCCCATGCCACGACGACGGCACGTCACGCCGGGTGCAGGCCCCCGCACGAGTCCAATCGCCCTCATCGGAGGGATCCGAATCGCGACCGTTACCATCGCCGGCGGCATAACGGTCAGAGATGAAGTCGTAGCCAGGTAGGACCTTGCCATCCAGATCCGGGTGCTTGGTGATGCCGGAGTCGATGACGGCCACGGTCACTCCGGATCCTGTGTTGGTTGCCCATGCGCCGGGAGCGTCAATCCCGTTCTCAGAATTCAGGCCCCATTGACGGTTCCAATACTGGTCGTTCGGGGCCGACGACACTGCAGCAGGATGGACACCGGTGTTCTCATTAATCGTCATGTGCAAGACGGGCTCGACGGACTCCACCTCCGGGTTGCGTTCGATCTCAGATGCAAAGGCCTTAGCCGCCGTAGCATTGAGCCCTTGAGAAACCTGAACCGACATGGAGTTGTTGGCATGCACCAATGACTCAGTGACGTGGGCACCTCGCACCTTCGCAGCACGATCCACTGACCCTCGCAGAGACGTGCTGGTTGCCTGCATCGCGGAGGCGGTATGAGCGGTCCTAACGCGCTGGGCAGAGGCCGAACGGTCCTTAAGATGAACGACGAATCCGCTGGTGGACTGTATGGAATCGGAAGTGCGCAGCGGTGAGGTAGTGAAGCCCGGAGCGGCGTTGCTGGGGACTGCGGTCGCGACAAGTGATGCGCCGGTGATCGCACAGAGCATCAAGGTTAACGTACGGCGTGGTGCCATATGTCCATTCCTCTCAGTTTGCTGAAGGTAAAACGAACCTAGGATGACAGTGGGTCATTTATTTAGACATAGCCTGACACAGCCTGTAAATGTCTCGCACGACAATCGAGAAATCTCCCTGAAATACGACCGAGCTCGCCTGGATAGCGAGTGTGCGTCCGGCATGACGAAGCCGGGGGCACTAAACGCCCCCAGTTACTTCTGCTGGCTGGCCCATCAGCTCAGGACCCGCTCGTTAACTCTCCCTGAGCCCACGGGAGGCTCGGCACGGCACGAGCGAAGGCACGCAGAATTTCCTCGGCCCCCTCCAGAGCGCTAGTAGCCTCGATACCCAGACCGGCCTCAATGCGCTCTGCCGTCTGCTGGACGCTGGGGTCGGTATCAAGTGACTCCAAGATCTCGTTGCGGACCATATTCCACAACCATTCCCGCTGCTGCTCAGTACGACGAATCTGGAGGGAGCCATCTTTCTCTAGATACGCGCGGTGGTCAACAATCGCCTGCCAGACATCGTCAAGGCCCTCCTTGGTGTACGAAGAGCAGGTGAGCACCGGAACACGACGCTTGTCCGCGTCAGAGGAGACAAGCTTCATAGCAATTGAGAGATCTCGGGCGGAGACTCGCGCATTACCCGCATTGTCGCCGTCAGCCTTGTTAACCGCGACGACATCAGCCAGCTCCAGAATCCCTTTCTTAATGCCCTGAAGCTGGTCACCAGTTCCAGCAACCGAGAGCATAAGGAAGGTATCGACCATTCCAGCCACGGCCACTTCAGACTGGCCAACGCCCACGGTCTCGACGAGGACGACGTTGTAGCCAGCCGCCTCCATGACGATCATGGACTCGCGAGTCGCACGGGCAACGCCACCAAGGTGGCCCCCCGAGGGTGAGGGACGCACAAATGCCTCGTCACGGTTAGCCAGATCGCCCATCCGGGTGCGGTCACCAAGAATCGAACCACCGGTTCGCGTCGAGGAAGGATCGACGGCCAAAACCGCGACCTTATAGCCAAACTCATCGATGAGTTTGCCGCCCACAGCGTTGATAAAGGTGGATTTGCCGGCACCCGGAACGCCAGAGATACCAACTCGAATGGCATCGCCGGTGCGCGGCGCTAGCTGACGCAGCATCTCGCGCGCCTTCTCACGATGAGCCGGCTTACTCGACTCCACCAGAGTCAGCGCCCTGGCAATGTGCTGGCGGCTCCCGGCCAGAACTTGCTCAACCAGTTCGGGAACGTCGATCGGCATGATCACCATTTCTTTCATCGGGTGGGTACTTCTACCGTACCGCCCGAAGACGACGTTTACGGTTGCAGCCCCATCCCGCGTGGTTTTCCGTAGTATCCCAACATCGGGAGCTCACGAGGCCTTCGAAACCTAGGTTCCGAAGGCCTCGTTCAGGTTAGCAACCTATCGGGCTCAGTCGTCGTTGTGCGCGGCGAGCAGCTTCTCCATCAACTCAACGGCAGCGTCCGGGATGACGGTGCCAGGCGGATAGATGGCCGCCGCGCCGTCCTTGCGCAGCTCGTCGAAATCCTGGGTCGGGATGACGCCACCGACGACGATCATGATGTCGGAACGACCGAGCTTGTCCAGTTCCTTGCGCAGGGCCGGCACCAGAGTAAGGTGCCCGGCGGCCAGTGAGGAGACACCGACGACGTGAACGTCACCCTCAACAGCCTGTCGAGCAGTCTCCTCCGGGGTCTGGAACAGCGGGCCGACATCAACGTCCATACCAAGGTCAGCATAGGCGGTCGCGACGACTTTCTGGCCACGGTCGTGTCCGTCCTGGCCCATCTTCGCGATCATGATACGCGGACGACGGCCTTCCTTCTCCTCGAACCGCTTGATGAGCTCGTGGACCTTCTTAGTGGACGCAGAGTTGCCGGCTGCTTTGCTGTACACGCCTTCAATGGTACGGATCCGGGCAGTGTAACGCCCGAAGACCTTCTCCATTGCGTCAGACATTTCACCGACAGACGCGTCTGCGCGGCCAGCGTCAATGCACAGCTTGAGCAGGTTACGGTCAGGATCGCTCGGATCCGGGTTGGCAGCTGCCCAGGTGATCTTCTCCAGAGCGGCCTGGCACGCCTCCTCGTCGCGGTTGGCGCGCAGCTGCTCGAGTTTGGCCTTCTGTTCTTTAAGCACCTGAGTGTTGTCAACCTTGAGGACCTCGAGGGGCTCTTCCTCATCGAGACGGTACTTGTTGACACCGATGAGAGGCTGACGGCCCGAGTCGATACGGGCCTGGGTACGAGCAGCAGCTTCCTCGATACGCATCTTCGGGATGCCCTTCTCAATGGCCTTAGCCATACCGCCGGCCTTCTCGACCTCCTGGATGTGAGCCCAGGCCTTGCGAGCCAGCTCGAGGGTGAGCTTCTCGACGTAGGCCGAGCCGCTCCAAGGATCGATAACGCGGCAGGTGCCCGACTCCTGCTGGATGAACAGCTGGGTGTTTCGAGCAATACGGGCGGAGAAGTCGGTCGGCAGAGCGATGGCCTCATCGAGGGAGTTCGTGTGCAAGGACTGAGTGTGTCCCTGAGTGGCTCCCATGGCCTCCACACAAGTGCGAATCACGTTGTTGTAAACGTCCTGGGCCGTCAACGACCAGCCAGAGGTCTGCGAGTGGGTACGTAAGCTCATCGACTTCGGATTCTTCGGGTTGAACTGGTGCACCAGCTTGGCCCACAGCATGCGAGCCGCACGCATCTTGGCGACCTCCATGAAGAAGTTGGTGCCAATGGCCCAGAAGAAGGACAGACGCGGCGCAAACTGGTCGACCTGTAGGCCCACCGACTCACCGGCGCGAATGTAATCAACACCGTCGGCCAGGGTGTAGGCCATCTCGATATCAGCGGTAGCGCCAGCTTCTTGCATGTGGTAGCCGGAGATCGAGATGGAGTTCCACTTCGGCATGTTCGCGCTGGTGTACGCGAAGATGTCGGAGATGATCCGCATCGAAGGCAGCGGCGGGTAGATGTACGTGTTACGAACCATGAACTCCTTGAGGATGTCGTTCTGGATCGTTCCGGCGAGCTGCCCGGGCTTGGCGCCTTGCTCCTCAGCGGTAACAACGTACAGGGCAAGGATCGGCAGCACTGCGCCGTTCATCGTCATGGACACCGACATGCGGTCCAGCGGGATGCCCGCAAAGAGCTCACGCATGTCCAGGATGGAGTCCACGGCCACGCCTGCCATACCGACGTCGCCGGGAACACGCGGGTTGTCAGAGTCGTAGCCGCGGTGGGTCGGCAGGTCGAAGGCGACCGACAGGCCCTTCTGACCGGCGGCCAGGTTACGACGGTAGAACGCGTTGGACTCTTTAGCGGTGGAGAATCCGGCGTACTGACGAATCGTCCACGGCCGGAAGGCATACATGGTGGCGTACGGGCCATGTGTGAATGGTGGCAGACCAGCGTAGGTGTCTAGCCAGTCCATGTCACTGTAGACGTCCTCGGAGTAGAGGTGACCAACCGGAATTTGCTCCGGAGTGGTCCAGGGCTCCTGCTCACCGGCGGCCGCAGCCAATCTGGCGAACTGCTCCTGCGCATCTGCGGGAACCGGAGAATCCCCGAGGTTAATGGAATCGAAACGAGGCAGGGTGGTCACTTGGCAACTCCCAACGTGTCCAGAGTGGCGGTCAGGACGTCCACGACGTCCATCCCGAGGTAGATGCGCCCGTCGATGACCTTTTCGGCCTCGGCAGCATCATCACCGAATTCCTTGAAGGCACCTGACAGGTAAACCAGCTTGGCGCCAGCCTCCTTGAGGGCCTTGGCGACCTCGAGGCCTTGAGCCGCGTAGGTCTTGGCGTTCGAACACAGGTCGGCGATATCAGCACCAGACTCCTTAAAGGCCTTCACGACCTCCTCGGTGGTGCCCCCCTCGCACTCGGGGGTTTCCATGCCGGCGATGTGCCATACCGGGGCGGAGAATCCCTCGCGCGGGCCAAAGTCACGGCGGGTTCCCAAGCAGGCCAGGAACACTTTTGGACGCTCAGGGCACGTGGCAGAGCGATCAACGAGGGCCTCGAAGACCTCGGCGTCACGGTGCCACTCCAGACCCTCGCGGGCCGGGGCCGCTGGATACGGTTTGGTCTCGACGGACTTGGCATCGAGCAGCGGGAACTCACTGACGGCCGTAATCGGCTGCTTGCGAGTGGCAAGACGCTTGGCACGCTCGGTGTTGAGCTTGTCGAGCTCGGTGCGGACATGGTCGCCAGTGAGAGCGGCAGCCATGCCACCAGCAGCCTCGACGGCCTGGAACTCGGCCCAACCGGCATCCTCCAACTTCTTGGTGAGTGCCTCGACATAGAAGGAGCCACCAGCTGGATCATTAGCGCGACCAATATTCGACTCTTCGGCGAGAATGATGCCGGTGTTGCGAGCGATACGACGAGAGAAGTCGCTCTTCGGTAAACCAATAGCGGCGTCGAAAGGCAAGGTCGTGACCGCCTCAGCGCCACCAACAGCAGCACCGAAGGTTGCGATCGTGCCACGAAGGATATTGACGTAAGGATCGTCGCGAGTGAGCTCGCGCCAGCTGGTGACCGCTTCTTGACGGGCACCACGCTTAGCAGCCGGTACCTCGAAGACCTCGCCAACACGGTTCCACAAGGTACGTAGGGCACGCAGACGGGAAATAGTGAGGAATTCGTCGTGGGTGGCAGTGACACGGAAGTTGATGGAATCGAAGGCCTGCTCAGCTGTCAGCCCCTGCTCAATGAGAGCTCGGACGTACTCGACGCCGGTCGCGATAGCCCACGCGAGTTCGTGCACGTCGCCAGCACCGGCGTTGTGGTAGATCGTGGCGTCAACGACGAAGGGGCGGGAGTTCTTGTAGTTCTCGGTCTTCTTGACCCACTCAGCCATCCCGGACACGTCTGGGTTACCGCCATTGAGGGCCGCAAAACCGATCGGGTCCAGACCGAGGTTAAACGACAGCTTGTCAGCGTCGATCTTGGACTCAATGTAAACATCAAGGAGAGCCTGAGCAGCGGCCTCCTGGTCATCACGGCTAGAGACCTCAACCTTGGCCAGATCGAGCAACACATCCTTGAGGTCACCCGCAATGTCCGCGGGCTTAATGGCGTCAGCCCCGACCCGCAGCCACAGGGACGTCACGCCACGCTCAAGGTCGGCGATGACGGCCTTTTTAGTGAACGCGACATCGGGATCCTCGTGAAGGGCTCGGACATCCCATGCGTCCATGCCGCCTTCACGGATCGTGGTACCACGAGTGAACGGCGGCACGCCCGGAACACCGAGCTTCTCGGGGGCATCCTGACGCCGGTACATCGGCTCGATCTGGATGCCGTCGACCGTAGTCGGCTCGAGGCGCTTCATTCCCTGCTCGATGTTGAGTTCCTTGCCCTCGGGACGACCCCGGTTCAGAACCTTAAGGACCGCCTCCTCCCACTGCTCGTGGGTGACCTTCGGGAAGTCCCCGGCCAGGCTCAACTCCTCAGGCATCCTGTCCTCGACGGACTTGGATGCGAGGTTGTCAGGATCAGTCATTCGTTAGACTCCTGCTCCGCTGTGGATGGTTGGACGACCTCGGTCGGCCCTCGAGACCTCGGACGCTGTGGTACACGCGGAGTGCACCACACGCTCTGGCAGGTATTCGGACTCATGGGCACCTCGTCTGCCGACGAGTTCTACGTCACCGCTTCCCAGACCGAAGCCCAGTGCTTGATCGCCGCCAAACCGATTCGAGAACCGGATGAGCGACGATGGTGATGTCGTTCCCACTCACCGCTGCGGGGCAGTTCCGGAGTCTCACCGGATTCCCTCTTACCGCCTCAAAATCCCACGAAGGATTCCTTGGCACCAGCAGGTACGATACTAGGCCGCGCACAACCGCCTCCGTGCAGCGGGGTCACAAGTGCACGATTGTGCACATACAGGATGAACGGCCGCGCAGTAACTGCTAGAGCCTGCGGTACTGGGCTCAGTTAGCCGCTTTGGACATGACCCCCGTACTCACCAGCCATTCACCAGCGGCCCACGAGGTGATAGCCTCGCCGCTATTGACAGCTGAGCCGCTGACAAGGAGGTCAATCATGGCATTGCAAGAAATCGAGTTCACCTCGCATAACGGGCGCGACGCCATTCAGGCGTGGGCTTACGAACCAGTGGGAACACCGACGGCCGTCGTCCAGATCATCCACGGTCTGGGCGAGCACTCACGCCGCTACCTGCACATGATCTCGGCACTACTGGACGCAGGCTTCGTCGTCATTGCTGATGACCATGCCGGTCATGGCCGCACCGCCATGCAGTCGGGCGTGTGGGCTGACGCAAGCGATAACGCCGCCGAGGTAGTCATCAGCGATGAGCTCACGCTGCAGCAGCAGCTGGCAGGCCAGTTCGACGATCTACCCTGGGTGGTCTTCGGACACAGCTGGGGCTCGATGATCGCCCGCGCGATGGCCACCCGTCCCGGTACCCGCCTCGACGGCTTAGCACTGTGCGGGATCGTAGCGCAGCCTCGCGGCTTCGAGACCACCCTTGACCACAAGGCGCTTGCGAAAGCCATGGCCACCGCTCCGACAGACCCCGCCCCTGAGGCCCTCGTCGCCCAAATGTTTGACGGATTTGCCGACCGCTTGAGCGAAGACGACGGCCCGACTGGCTGGGTGGCTCGCAACAAGGAGGTCGTCGCCGACCACGGCAAAGATAAGTTCAACAACTTTGGTGCCCCGATGAGCACGCGCTTCCTGCAGGGCCTCGCCGACATTTACTCAATGGCTAACGGGGAGGGCTTCTATGCGGCGATGCCGAAGATCCCCATCGCCCTGTTTGCGGGCAGCGAGGATCCTGCGGGCAACTTCGGCACCGGCGTGCAGGCTGTCGCGCAACGCCTGCGAGGGGACGGGCATAACGTGGAGCTACACCTATACGACGGTCTGCGCCACGAGGTGCACAACGAGCCCGAGTCGCGTGCCGACGTGGAATCGAGCCTCGTCACCTTCGTAGATCGAGTAGTCAAGAGGAATTAGGCGGTCGCGATAGTGATCGTTGCAGGGCTCACCCTGGACGGCGAACCCTGCAACGAGGTGTTGCCGGAGGCCGGAAAAAGGTGACTGGTGTCGTACGCCACACCGCTGCCTTAAACTCATGGGGACCCCCGAAAGGACCTCCCGTGAAGATTGCCGTTGCAGGATTGGGCTACGTCGGAATGGCCAATGCCGTGTTGCTGGCCCAGCATAACAGCGTCGTCGCTATCGATATCGACGCTGAGCGGGTCGACATGGTCAACAACCGGCATACCACCATCGTTGATCCCCTCATAGCGGAGTACTTGGCCCATCACAACCTGGACCTGCGCGCCACCACCGACCCGCAGGAAGCGTACCGGGGAGCAGACTTCGTCGTCATCGCCACCCCGACCAACTATGACCCTGACCAAAACTACTTCGACACCTCAAGCGTCGACGAGGTCCTTGATCTGGTCCAGGAACTCGCCCCCCACACGACGACCGTCATTAAATCAACAATCCCGGTGGGCTTCGTCGAGGGCGTTCGCAAGGAGCGCCCCGGGCTTGACGTCATCTTCTCCCCCGAGTTCCTGCGAGAAGGTAAGGCTCTGTTCGATAACCTTCACCCCTCGCGGATCATCGTCGGGGCGGACTCCCCCAAAGCCCACCTCTTCGCCGACCTCATGGCTGCCGGGGCCATTGACACCAATGTCCCGGTGCTCTTCGTCGGCGCTACCGAGGCCGAGGCCATCAAGCTCTTCGCCAACACCTACCTGGCGATGCGGGTGTCCTTCTTCAACGAGCTCGACACCTATGCCTCCCAGCGCGGGCTGTCTACCCGTCAAGTCATTGACGGGGTCTGCCTCGATCCTCGCATTGGCGACCACTACAACAACCCGTCCTTCGGGTACGGCGGTTACTGCCTGCCTAAAGACACCCGTCAACTATTAGCCAATTACCAGGACGTGCCACAGACCCTCATCCAGGCCATCGTCGATTCCAACACCGTGCGCAAAGACTTTATCGCCTCTGACATCATTGCCAGGGACCCGAAACGGGTGGGGATCTTCCGTCTGGTCATGAAGGCAGGTTCAGACAACTTCCGTTCCTCCTCAATCCAAGGCGTCATGAAGCGCATCAAGGCCAAGGGCATCGAGGTGGTCGTCTACGAGCCGACCTTTGACGGCGACGAGTTTTTCCACTCGGAGGTCACCAAGAACCTTGACTTCTTTAAAGCTAACTGCGACGTCATCATTGCCAACCGGATGTCACCGGATTTATCCGATGTCGCTGGCAAGGTCTACACCCGGGATCTCTTCGGTGGGGACTGACCCGGGCGATGCCGGTCACAAGGGTCAGGCTCCGCTAGACCAAACGACCTGACCGGCTTCCCGGATGAGAACCGAGCAGCCGTCGCGCACATCAAGTTCGACGATGAGAGGTTCGACCCCCGGCACTCCGGTGCGATAAACGTAGCGTTCGTTCGTGAGATCCAGGGACTCGGTGCGAGCGTCCACCAACCACGGGTGTCGGCGCCGCAGGCCAAGCAGGTTTTGATGAGCGCGCAGGGTGTCTGCGCCGGGGTTCGACAAATCCGCCGGGTTGGCCGGGAATACCGGGCGAATATCGTCGTCGCCTCCGAACCTCTCTTCTTTGACTCCACGATAAGCCAGCTCGTCCCCGTAATAGATAAGCGGGATACCGCCAATGGTGGCGAGTATCGCGGTTGCGAGAACTGCGCCGTCCTGTCCTACCCTCGAGGCGATACGGGTGACGTCATGGTTGCCGACGAAGGTCATCGGGGTGAAGGCATCGCTGAACTCGTTATGGCGGCCCAAAGCATGATCTAGCTCGAAAAAGTTACGAGACTCGATAGAGGACCAGATCCCTTTCCATAACTCGTACTGGGTCACCGAATCCATCCCCGAGGCTCGAACGATACCCGCATAGTCGCCGTGAATAACTTCACCGAAGATCCACACGTCAGGGTGCTTCTCTCTCACCGGGGGCAGCACCGCAGCCCAGAACTCAGGATTGACGGAGTAGGCGGCGTCCAGCCGCCAGCCGTCAACACCGCGACCGCACCAATAGTTCATGATCCGGGTGACATGTTCCCGCACTGCGGGGTTATCGTGGTTAAGTGCGACCAGGTCACTATGCCCCTCGAAAACGTCGAAGTGCCCCGCACACCAGCGAACCATGCGGCCGGCGTCTGAATCTGGCCCAGCACTCTGCGCATCCTGCACGATGCGGTTGCGACGTGAGACGTGGTTGAACACCCCGTCGAGCAGTACTGACAGACCACGAGCATGGGCGGCCTGAAGCAGGTGATCGAAGTCATCATCGTCGCCTAGCCGAGGGTCGATAGTGAAGTAGTCCAAGGTGTCGTAGCCGTGGCTAGCCGAGGAAAAGACCGGCCCTAGGGCCAGACCTGAACAGCCCAGTGCCACGGCATGGTCGAGCCAGGCTTCCAGATGAGCAAGACGATGACTCACCTCCTGAGACTCCAGTCGTGTCGGAGCTCCGACGAACCCCAGGGGATAAACGTGCCACCCAATGAGGTGGTTAACCCATCCGGGCCGATAAACCATGATGCCTCCCCGTGTGTCACGGCCGATCAATTACCTCCCTCAATCATGTCAGTCGTGATGGAGATCAGCCGTTGAAAGGTCGGCACGAGGCGCCTTGGTGACAATCTTGTGACCGACCCACAACGCCAGGAATACCGGAATGCTGATGTAAGCGACGATCATGTCGGTGACATCACCGCTGAGAACTGCGTCACGTCCCTGGCCGAGGGTAACGATGACGCACAACACCCCGGCGACAACAGGACCGGCAGGGTACCAGCGCGCCCGATACGGCAACTCGGACAGGTCGTGCCCCTGAGCCTGAAAGGCGCGCCGGAACTGGATATGACATATCGCAATACCGATCCACGCGATGAATCCACACAGACCAGAGATATTGACCAACCAGGTGTATGCCTGGCCTGACCCCACCAGAGATGTAGCAAAACAGGCCGCGCCGACAAGAGTAGTGACGATAAGAGCCGGCACCGGGACACCTCGTCGACTAGTACGGCCAAGGATGCGAGGAGCTTTGCCCTCACGCGCTAGGGCGTAAAGCATTCGGGTGGACGCATAAAGACCAGAGTTACCAGCCGAAAGCACCGAGGTAAGGATGACCGCGTTCATGACAGCCGCCGCAGCAGCAACACCGGCCCGCTTCAGGACCAACGTAAACGGGCTGACGGCAACATCGGTGACCTCGCCCGCAAGCAGGTGCGGGTCAGTATAAGGCAGCAACAAACCGATAACGGCGATGGCACCGATGTAGAAAATCATGATCCGCCAGAAGATCTGACGAGTGGCCTTGGGGATCGTCATTCCGGGGTCTTTCGATTCTCCTGCAGCAATGCCGATGAGCTCGGTGCCCTGGAAGGAGAATCCAGCAATAAGAAAGACAGTCAGGATGCCACCGAACCCGTGAACGAAGGGCGCGTCACCGCGACGCCAATGAGATAGACCAGGAGATGTCCCCATCACGCCGGCGATCATGAGGATGCCAAGCACCAGGAAGACGATAACTGCCGTCACCTTGATGATGGCGAACCAGAACTCGCTCTCACCATACGCGCGGGCAGACAAGACGTTTAGGAGGAAGAGCAACGCCAGGAATCCGACCGACCACATCCAGGCCGGTACGCCGGGCCACCAGTAGGCCATAACGATGGAGGCAGCAGCTAATTCAGCAGCGACCGTGATGGCCCAGTTGAACCAGTAATTCCACCCCAATGCGAAGCCAAAGGAAGGCGAGACGAATCTGGTGGCATAGGTTTCGAATGCGCCTGGCACCGGGAGATAGGAGCTCATCTCGCCGAGAGACTGCATAAGCAAGAAGACCATGAGCCCCATAGCGAAGTAGGCAACCAGGGCTCCACCCGGCCCAGCCTGGGAGATGGTGGCACCAGATGCCACGAACAGGCCAGTACCGATGGCCCCGCCGATTGCGATCATGTTCATGTGCCGCGAGGAGAGCCCGCGCTTCAATTCGCCGTCCATGGTGGTCCTCAGATAGGAGCGCCCCGCCCTGCTGAACGAAGCGTCGGCCACTGTACCGCCCTCCCATACCTTCCTATTCAATACTCCGTATGTCGATACACGGCACAAAATCAGGGGCGCCCCGACTTTATGCCGAAACGCCCCTCAAAACCGACGTGAATCAAGCCTTGGACGCAGCCTCGAGGGCAGCGTCGTAATCCGGCTCGGTAGTGATCTCATCAACGAGCTGGGTGTAGGTAACCTTTCCCTCAGCGTCCACGACGATGATGGCGCGCGCAAGCAGATGCTGCATCGGGCCATCGGCGAGGGTAACGCCAAGGTCCTTACCAAAATGGGAGCGGAAGGCTGAGGCAACAACAACGTTCTTGATGCCCTCCGCACCGCAGAAGCGAGCCTGGGCGAATGGAAGGTCACGAGAAACACATAAGACGGTGGTGTCGTCGAGTCCAGCGGCTTTCTCGTTGAAGGTGCGCACACTCGTTGCACACACCCCGGTGTCCACACTCGGGAAAATGTTGAGGACGAGCTTCTTGCCCTTCAACTCATCGCTTCTCAGCTCCGACAAGTCACTCTTGACGAGGGTGAACGACGGCAGCAAGGAACCGACCTGAGGAAGGTCCCCGACGGTGTTAAGGGGTTTTCCCATGAAAGCGGTAGTAGCCATGTCGATACCCTATGCAGGCCAGACCATCGACAACGAGCATTCGGCAGATGATTCACTCATGGGCGAACACAGCCGACACCTCGTCCAAGGCGCAAACTTCGTCGCTGGACAAGACGAGGTCGGGAGCGGCTAGCAAAGCATCAAGCTGGTCGATAGTGCGCGCCGAAGCAATAGGTGCGGTAACCCCTTTAGCCAGTAGCCACGCCAACGAGACCGAGGTCACCTCGACGCGATGGTCCCCAGCAATCTGACGCAGTTGATCGAGGACAGCGAAGGCCGCCTTCTCGTGCTCGGCGTCAGGCAAGTACGCCGCCATCATGGATTCTCGGGCGACACCGTGCAGGTCGTCCCGCGTGGCGTACTTGCCTGTGAGGAACCCCGACGCCAGAGAAAAGTACGGGAAGAGGGCCAGACTGTACTCACTGGCGAGCTGACCATAGCCCTGCGGATCCTCAACGTCTGCGCGATGCAACAAGTTGTACTGGGGCTGCAACGCCACCGGGCTGGCTAGTCCTTCATGCTCGGCCACCTCAAGCCACTTCTGCTCGCGGGCCACCGAGAAATTCGACAGGCCAACCCAGCGCACCTTGCCAGCCTTGACAAGCTTGTCAAAAGCCGCTGCCATGTCCTCGATCTGCTGGGTGTCGTCGTCGAAGTGGGCGTAGTAGAGATCAATGTGGTCGGTATGGAGCCGGGCCAGGGAGGCGTCAACTGCGGCAGAGATGTTCTCCGGCGCCAAGCCCTTGAACTCTGGATGGGTAGCAACTTTCGTGGCGATGACGATGTCGTCACGTCGCCCGCCTTTTTCCACCCAAGAACCAATGATTCGCTCAGACTCGCCCCCGTTATTGCCGTCGGCCCAATAGGAATAGCCGTCAGCGGTGTCGACCAGCGATCCCCCGGCACCAAGGAAAGCGTCGAGGATGGCATGGGAGTCGTGCTCATCAGCCGTCCAGCCGAAGGTATTGGCCCCCAAAACCAATGGTCTGATGTCCAGATCTGTGCCAGGGATACGAGTCATGAGACCTCCTAGACGATGCCCGGGATCAGGACCGGTCAACCAGATCGATGTCAACCATGATCTCGGTGGCAATGGCTTCTAGTTCCGAGCGTAGATCGTCGAGGGTCGTCGCGTTTGTAATCCGGCACTGCACTTGCGCCTCAAAGAGGATGCCGTCCCCCATCGGGGCCTCACGCAAACCAGTCGACAGATCGTCGATGGTGACCCCGAGGCGAGCCATGGTAGCCGTTACTTTATGGATGATGCCCGGATGGTCGTGGCCGACGAGGTGAACCACCAAGACAGCTTCGCCCTCATCCTGCTGCGGGGTGGTATCAGTAACAGTGACCCGCAAGCCCTTGACCTCAAGACCGGCTAGGTCAGCCTTAAGGGGCTCGACCTTAGAACTTTTGACGTCAACGAGGACAATCCCCGCGAAGGCACCAGCGAGCCGTGCCATACGGCTATCAAGCCAATTCCCGTCGTAATGGGCAACAATTTCAGACAAGTCGGAGACAAGCCCGGAGCGGTCCGCGCCGACCGCGGTGAGAAGGAGCTGAGTCATGACACGAGTCTACGCGGCCCCGGTCACCACCGCGCCCTGGTAGTCGCAGTGGGGCCATTGAACTCCGTGAAACCGGCATCAACGACTCTCACCCGAGCAACATCAGAGTCCCAGTGCTCAACCGTGGGTGTAACGACGCGAACTCGAAACCCGTCGTGGCGCCAGGTTTCCAGAGCGTGGCGGTCATCGTCGTTACCGAAGCTCATAGCCTCGCGGGCGAGCTGGGCAGCATGGCCACACTGAGCGCAAGCCTTGCCGGTGGTCATCTCAATGCGAGGGTTAATTTCTATCGTGACAACGGGTTCGATAGTGGTGGAATCGCCGTCGGCAGGCAAATTGGTGCCGGCGACCTGAAGTTTGTCGATCTGCTTGGGCTGCGGGTGCACCGGGGCTGGAACGAAGGCCCGTACCCTGGCTGGACCAGTTTCGGGACTGGCATACGGGGGTGGATCCTGGCTGATGGTGACGCCGTCGAGAACCTGGACGTCATCCCATCTCTTTCCAGAGGCGCGGCGGACGATCTTGCGGATGCGCTTGTCAGACCACTGCCGCACGGCGTCATGCCATGGGCCTCCCGGTTGGGTACGAGGATCATCGAGAAGAAAGACGACGGCTCGCGCTGCCGCCTCGCAAGCGTCCACCTGACGTGCCGGGTGATGTTTATCACGAAGTAGCACCAGTTGCATTGCCCAGGAGTCGGGTTCGTGGTCGGGTGTAGTCACCCGTGGCACGATACCGGTCAGACCGGCAACGGAACAGACAACACATCACTGTGTCATTGTGAAATTCTCCTCAGCGCCGTGCCGCGCACTGGTCTTTGTGAGCGCCCACCCGTGACAAAGCGCCAATCTCGCCATGGCACTCCATCAATTCACTGCAACCAGTCCCTTGGCTGGCAACCCTGTCTCAGCCATTTCGCGGAACAACCTTGCAAGATCTTCTCCGTCAACTCCGACCTTACAAACAACGAGGACAGTGTCGTCACCCGCGATGGTGCCAAGCACTGTATGGACACCCGAGGTGTCAATAGCTGAACCCAAATATTGTGCTGCGCCCGGAGGAGTCTTAATTACCACCGCACCGTTATTGTAATTGACCGCGATGCACAGTGACTGACACATACGAGCCAAATGGTTCCGAGCAGGCAGCCCCGTCGTCATTTGAGAAGGATGCTCACCCTCGGGAATGCTGTATTGAAAATTCCCCAACTGATCTCGACCGCGCGCCGCCCCTACATCCTTGAGATCTCGGGAAAGAGTGCCCTGGCTCACGACTATTCCCTCGGCAGCTAGCCTACGCGCCAATTCAGCTTGGGAAGATATCTGCTCAGATCGAATTAAAGCGCTAATGCGCGACAACCTTGCCGCCCTAGATACGAGAACCGGTCTGTGATCATCGTTCGACAACGACACCGCCCCTTTCGCACACACCCGTCACGAATACCCTAGAGCCTTAACCCATGGCAACCCCGCCGGGATTCTCTAGCGTCGTCGTGTACTTCGTACACGGCATGCTACTATCCCGGCGGGGTTTCAGTTCATCGCTGTCAGGGGATGATGGCAGTCCCGTGCGTGCCCGCGACCAGACCTTGGATGTCTTCCAACGACCCGATCACAGCACGTTTCCCGGTAGCCAACGCAAAGTTGCAGGCGGCCTTAACCTTCGGACCCATCGAACCAGCGGCAAACTCCGTGTTGAGGGCATCCGATGCGTGCATCTGCTCGATGCGCTCCTGATCAGGCTCTCCCCAGTTACGGAACACACCGGCCACATCGGTAGCGATGACCAGCAGGTCCGCGTCGACACGCACGGCGAGTTCGGCTGATGCAAGATCCTTATCAATGACTGCCTCAGCCCCGTGCAGAATACCGTCCTCGTCGTAGACGCAGGGGACGCCGCCGCCTCCGGCACACACCACCATGACGCCGGAATCCACCAACTGGCGGATTGCCTTCTGCTCGATGATGTTCCTGGGCTGCGGGGACGCGACCACACGCCGGTAGTACTCTCCGTCCGGGGCTATCGTCCAGCCCTTCTCAGCCGCCAGGCGCCTGGCAGTTGCCTCGTCGTAGACCGGGCCGATCGGTTTCGTGGGATGCTTGAAAGCAGGATCATCTGCGTCGACGACTGTCATCGTGATCATGGTGACGATCTGCTGATCCTGAGGCATCACATTGCCGAGTTCCTGCTCGATCATGTAGCCGATCATGGCCTGTGACTCTGCGCCCAGGACATCCAGCGGATAGATCCCGACTTCCTCGTAGGCTGTCGATTGCAGAGCCAACAGACCTACCTGGGGGCCATTACCATGGGCTACAACGACCTCGTGATCGACCGCAACCTCCTTGATGTGGTTTGCGGCGATGCGCACATTGGCACGCTGATTCTCCGCCGTCATGATCTCACCACGCCGCAGCAGCGCGTTACCACCAAGTGCAACCAAAATCCTCATGTTCTTCCTCAGATCACTCGTCAGGCCAGGGAGGACACCAGGACGGCCTTGATGGTGTGCATGCGATTTTCCGCTTGGTCAAACGCGATGCAGGCAGGCGACTCGAACACGGATTCCGTCACCTCAATGCCACTGGCCAGCTCCGGGTAGGTCTTGGCAACCTCAGCACCAACCGCCGTCTCACTGTTGTGGAATGCCGGCAGGCAGTGCATCACCTTGACGCGCGGGTTACCAGCAGCCCTGACCAACGCATCATTGATCTGGAACGGCAGCAAGGTGCCGACCCGCTCGCTCCAGCTCTCCACAGGCTCGCCCATGGACACCCACACGTCGGTGTGGATGAAGTCGACATCGCGCACGGCCTCCTCCGCAGAGGCGGTCACCAGCACCTTGCCACCGGACTGCTCGGCCCACTCGCGGCAACGTTCCACCAATTCGGCCTCAGGCTGCAGCCCCTCGGGAGCACCGATACGCACATCCATGCCGAGCTTGGCACCCAGCAGCAAGAGCGAACGGCCCATGTTGTTGCGCCCATCGCCGACGTAAGCGAACTTGATCTCGTGGAACGGTTTCTCGGCGTGCTCACGCATGGTGAGAGCGTCAGCGAGCATCTGGGTCGGGTGGAACTCGTCGGTCAGGCCATTAAAAACCGGGACGCCTGCGTATTCAGCCAGCTCTTCCACCACCGACTGGTGGAACCCGCGGTACTCGATGCCGTCATACATACGCCCCAAGACGCGGGCCGTGTCCTTCATGGACTCCTTGTGGCCAATGTGAGATCCGCTGGGCCCCAAGTAGGTCACGTGAGCACCCTGGTCGTGAGCCGCCACCTCGAAGGCGCAGCGGGTACGAGTCGACGCCTTCTCGAAAATGAGGGCAATGTTCTTCCCCTTGAGGAGCGGCTGCTCCGTCCCGCAGTACTTGGCTTCCTTGAGATCTGCAGCCAAGCCGACGAGGAACTTGATTTCCTCAGTACTATGATGCGCCAACGACAACAAATGACGATTCTTCAGATTAAAAGCCATGATCTGATATTCCTTCCTTGATATGTCCGCTTCGTGCGGCGGACGCATATTACCTGTTTCGCTTTGGGACTTATCAGTAATCCACCGGATCACGAGTGATCGGGCAGGTCATGCAGTGGCCGCCCCCTCGACCACGTCCCAGCTCGGCGGCCTTGATCTCGACAACCTCCACCCCGGCCTTCGCGAGCAAAGCATTGGTCGCGGTGTTGCGGTCGTATCCAACGACGACACCGGGCTCGAGAGCTACCACATTATTGCCGTCATCCCACTGCTCGCGTTGGGCTTCCCAGCAGTCGCCACCCGTCTCGACGGTACGCAGACCATCCAGTCCCAAGGAGCTGGCGACGACATCGGTGAAGTGACGGTCGTCGACGCGCACCGAGAAGCCCGCCGCCTCGCTGCTGGGCTCGAGCACTAGCGGGGTGATGGTATCGACCACTGGCTTGTAAAGAGTCACGAGATCGACGTCACAGAAACTAAACACCGTGTCGAGATGCATGGAGGCCCGGTCCGGAGCCATGGCCGCGACCACAATCCTGCGTGCTGCATTCTGGGCAAACAGGGAACGCGCCACCTGGGTGATGGCCTGCCACGAGGATCGCTCACCCATTCCGATAAGTACCGTGCCGTTGCCAACCGGCATGATGTCGCCACCCTCGAGGGTGGACATGCCATGATCAGCCTCGGCGCAGCCGTACCAGATCTTGAAGTCACGCTCGGCGAAGATGGGGTGATGAGTGTAAATGGCGCTAGCCAGGACGGTTTCCTGCTGACGAGCCGGCCAACGCATTGGGTTGAAGGTAACACCGCCGAAAATCCATGCCGTGGTATCTCGAGTGAACTGAGTATTGGGCAGCGGCGGAATGAGAAATTCATTTTCACTGTGCGCCTTGATAAGCGCACCAAGAACGTGCTTGCGCCTGTCCGCAGGCACTTCGCCGTAGGCCACGCCACCAATGAGATACTCGGCCAAGGTGTCCGAAGGCATGTCATTGAGCCAGTCCCGAACATCCTCGTCAACACCCAGCCCAACCGCGTTGGGGGACAACTTCCGGTCAAGTACCCAGGAACGACCCTCAGGGATATCAAGAACCTCGGACAACAGTTGATGCATTTCATGAACGGCAATTCCACGTTCTCGCATCTTGGCCACGAAATCTCGATGATCTTCCTGTGCTTTTTCGACCCACAGGACGTCGTCGAAGAGCAATTCTCTACAATTGCTTGGAGTGAGCCGACGATGCGCCAGACGCGGCTCACACACCATCACCTCACGAAGCTTGCCAACTTCCGACCATGCACCAATGGGAGTAGTCATTTCTTAACCTTTCATCGTGGGGAAGCAAGTTCCCTGCCATGGCAATCACCGCAGCACCGTAGGATTGCCTTCTTACATCACTGATTGTGTATATATTTATGAATTTCCACATTACGGGTGGGTAGAGCAATCACGTCAAGGAAAGCCTCCCGGTAACTATGGAAATGATGGCTACCACGGAAATCAACGCCAACAGGACAAGAACGCCAATCTCGTAGGGTTTGAAAATCCGTTTGGCCCGCTGCTCGCGCTTGGCCCAGACGAACACTGCAGCACCAGGCAAGTAGAGCAGGGCCGCAAGCATGAGAGCATCCGCGCCTGCGGCAACAACGAGCCAGATGCCGTACAAGGTTGCGACAGTTGCGACCACGGCATCACGCACTCGCTGTGATCGGGGACCGTTCTCATAGGTTTCGCCCTTGATCACCATCTTCAAGGCGAATGCGGCTGACAGCAGGTACGGCACCAGGATGAGGGCGGCAGCCAGGGTCGCCATCGCCAAGTAAGCACCGTCCCACAACACCGTCATGACAAGGCATATCTGGGAGACGATGTTGGTGATCCACAAAGCGGGAGCTGGGGCCTCATGTTTGTTGATCCGCCCGAACAGTTTCGGCATGGTGCCGTCCTCACCCGGCACCTGCATCGTCTCACCGCACAGTAGGATCCAGGCCAGCAGAGCCCCAAGCAGGGAAATAATGACACCAGCACTAACAAGCACCGAGCCCCACGGCCCGACGACAGAGGACAGAACATCACCCATAGATGCGTCGGGCAAGCCGGCGAGCTTAGCCCGATGCATGATCCCCATGCTCAGGAGGTTGACACCGATGAGGAGAACCAGGACGAAGAGGAAACCACCAACAGTCGCCTTGCCCACATCAGAACGCTTGCGAGCACGCTTCGAGTAGATCGACGCACCCTCGATCCCAATAAACACCCACACGGTGACGAGCATCATGCTCTTGGTCTGGGCAAAGACACTGCCCAAGCCCGCATGGCTCCCCCAGAAGTCCTCGGTAAACACACCAACATCGAACGCAACAGCACAAATGGCAATGAATGTTATCAACGGTACAATCTTGGCAATTGTGGCGATCGTGTTGACAAAAGCAGCAGTACGAACCCCAGCCAGAACGAGAGCGTGAGTCAACCACAGCAGAACTGACGCCGCAAGCACCGCCCACACGGTGTTACCACCCGCGAAAGCAGGAACAAACTTGCCAACGGTCGAGAAAAGCAGCACCAAATACCCGACGTTGCCAATGAGGGCAGAGAGCCAATAGCCCCACGCCGAGTTGAACCCGATGAAATCACCAAATCCCGCCTTGGCATAGGCATAGATGCCGTTATCCAGATCAGGACGACGGATAGCCAACTTCTGATAGACCATCGCCAAACAGATCATTCCGATCCCGGTGATCGTCCAACCAATTACCATAGGACCTGGACTAGCGGCAGCAGCAATATTCTGCGGAAGCGAAAAAATACCACCGCCGATCATGGAACCGACGACAAGAGAAAGCATTGCGGGAAATGACAGCTTCCCAACATTGACGTCTTCACCCATGGATACTTCTGTAGACGCCTGTCCAACGACTTGCTCAGCCATACTCACCTCATAACCCTTCGCCACACCATTGTTGCGATGGCCAGCTGGCGAAGCGCCTGGCCCGAGAGTGACCATAGGGAGGATCTACAGCGGACGTCAACTGATCCCAAACCAGCATCTGACGCCATATTCAATTAATATTGAAACCTTATTCAACAACGCGAAAATACATCCATCAGAAGGCTGCTTCACACCCGTTCCCAACCAAGCGCCAAGCGAATCTAATGACGCCGTAGCAGATCTATATTCATCCGAGAGTCATCCCCGAGAACCAGCGATCACAAGCCACGACGCCACAGGCACCCCTACCAGGTCACTGCCACCCCTCAGGAGACACTCCTCCATCGAGATGAACCCCGTTCAACCATGGATACCGATCACAACGGCCCTAGACAGCTCAACGTCGAACCCATCCTATGAAACATGATATGAGCTGGTCAGTCTACAAGTATACGCATAGTTTCTGCAAAGACAGATCAACAGCGACCAGTCAGACAAGCTGACGTCCTACTCAGAATCATCCATAACCACGGCAGTGACGCCTACCGTATCTTAGGCATGTTCATCGAAATAACGTGGCCCTTGGCAAGCGCGCTCAACGGCCTACCACCTTCGTCATCAATTCATTTTCTGGCTGCTCCGAGCACACCATGACATAACGAATCTCGCAAGTCTTGCCATGCACGGCCGAGTAACTAATTCTCAAAAGTCATTGTATGTTCCGCAAGCCCGAAGCTACGCGCACGCTTCATCCCACGCTGAAATAACTCTGGGCCTTTCACTCACATATCTAGACTCGAACACATCACCGTTCCGCATGCGTCGCCAAGAAAGTCCGCAGTCCACGCGTGTGAGAGTCAGTCTGCGCTTGCTTGTCCGGACCCAGCATGCTCATCCTGGCTGGGGAGGCACTGCCAGGTGCCTCCCCAGCCAGGAGTGATAGCGGCCCTGCGTGTTTCCGCATCCTGTCGGCTCGGATGATCATCACTGTCCTTCTGGCAGAAAACCGAGGATCAGCAGCCAATAGGTCGAGCAACCGCTGGGCTGTGGCAGCGGACGAGGCCGGATTTTGACCAGTGACCAGCGTATTGTCCGTTACGACGTAGCTATCACCGTCAGGACCCTTGCTGTACCGAGCGCCTGCCTGCTTCAGGGAGTTCTCCACAAGGAAGGGAACGACGCCAGTCAGGCCGGCGGCCTCCTCCTCACCGTCGGTGAAACCGGTCACCGAGCGATCGGTAACAAACAGCGTTCCATCGTGTTTCTTGACGGTGTGCAACACACCGGGGGCGTGACATACCAGACCCAGCGGCCGCCCCACGGCGTCGCTATCTAGCGATGATCTGCTGCGAGGTGGGATCGTCCACCAGATCCCACAGCGGACCGTGGCCACCCGGGTAGAACACCGCGTCGAACGTGGCGATATCGACCTCTGACAACGGGGTGGTGGTCGTCAAGGCACGTTTGGCCTGCTCATCAACATCGAAACGGCGAGTGGCATCGGTCTGCATCTGCGGCAGCGAACTCGACGGGTCGATCGGCGGTTGCCCACCCCGTGGCGAGGCTAAGGTGACGTCATGTCCGGCGTCACAGAACACGTAATAGGGGGCAGCGAACTCCTCTAGCCAGAAACCTGTCTTGCGGCCAGTGTCACCCAGCTGGTCGTGAGACGTGAGGATCATGAGGATTCGAGACATGGAGGGTGTTCCTTTCGTTGTGTCGTGCGGTGGCGCTTTTCGCAATATCCGTCGCGTGGCGCCGGAGCGCTCGATGCCCCCGAGGGCTGACCTAGAAGCGTCCCCAGGAGCACCCGACGTCAGTCGTCGACGACGGTGACGTCAACGCGGATATTGCCCCGAGTGGCGTTCGAGTAGGGACACACCTGGTGGGCCTTATCGGCGAGCTGCTGGGCCTCGTCGTGCGGCAGAGCCGGGATGACGACCTCCAGGGCGACGGCAAGGCCAAACCCCTCCCCGGCCTGACCGATTGAAACCCGCGCACCCACCGAGGAGTCGCCAAGGTCCTTTTTTGCCTGGCGGGCCACCATCTGCAGGGCGGAGTGGAAGCATGCGGCATAGCCAGCCGCAAACAGCTGCTCCGGGTTCGTGCCCTTACCGCTACCACCCATTTCGACGGGAATAGCCAGATCCTCAGACACGCGACCGTCGGGGCTTTGAACGTGACCATTGCGGCCCGCACCGGTAGCAATAGCCTCGGTGGTGTAGACGGGCTCGATCTCGATCATGGTGTCTCCTTACTCGCTGGACTAATGTGCGCTGACGTTTCTGTCGTGCAGCGTCATAAGAAACATAGCGCGCAACTAAGTTGTGTCCAATCTTGTTGTGCATCTAATATCCTCCCCGTTGTGCACGATCAAACGCTCGACCTCGACGACCAATTCTGTTTCTCCCTCTACCGAGCTAGCAGGGCGGTCACGCGCGCCTACCGACCGCTGCTCGAAGGCATCGGTCTCACCTACCCCCAGTACCTAGCCATGCTGGTGTTGTGGCACGCTGAGGGCCCGGTAGGCGTCAATGACATCGGAACGCGATTACACCTCGATAGCGGCACCCTGACTCCCCTATTGCGCCGCCTGGAAGACGCCGGCTTCATCACCAGAGCCTGGAGCAGCGACGACGAACGGCGGCGCATCATCAGTCTCACAGAGGGAGGGCGCTCGTTACGTCACCAGGCCGCCGGTTTACCTGAACGGATGCTAGCGCTGTATCCCGCCCCGCCACAGGAGCTGGCCCAGGTAAAGGCATTTCTCGACGACCTGGCCACCCAGCTTGAGTGATGACTCAATGCCCCATGCGAGACGATTAGACGACATTGTCAGCATGGGATTCACGAGCCACTCTCGGTGCCCGAACCCCATTGCGGTATGACGAAAGGTCCCCTTTCATCGTGCATATGCTCCTACTGGCGATCATCTACTTGGCTTTCATCAGCCTGGGTCTGCCCGACTCCCTGGTCGGCGCAGGATGGCCAGCCATGCATGAAAGCCTCGGCGTACCGCTGTCATGTGCAGGGTTCATAACCTTCATCATCGCCACCGGGACCATCATCTCGAGCCTGATGTCCGACCGGCTTACAACGCGTTTCGACCCAGGACGAGTGACTGCGGCAAGTGTCGCGCTGACAGCCGCGGCACTGTTCGGCTTTTCCTTCTCGACTCAGTTTTGGGTGCTGTGCCTGTGGGCGATGCCGTATGGACTAGGAGCTGGAACGGTCGACGCCGCACTCAACAACTATGCAGCCCTGCATTACACCGCTCGGCACATGAACTGGCTGCACGGCTGTTGGGGACTCGGAGCATCGATCAGCCCGTTCATCATGAGCCAGGCGTTAAGTAGCGGTCACGGATGGCCGTCGGCCTATCGCACGGTCGGAACTCTGCAGGCCATACTGACAGCGATCGTCACCGTCAGTCTTCCGTTGTGGAACAAGACGCGGAAGATCAACGGCGGTGGCTCCGCACGGCTGTTCGACCACGTGCCGACACGCGCGGCCTTAGCGACCCCGGGAGTTCCTGCCGTTCTAGGGGCCTTCTTCTCGTACTGTGCTGTCGAGAGCACCTCGATGCTATAGGCGGCATCGTACCTGGTGTCGGTGCGAGGGACGGACGGCGCGACCTCCGCAGCGTTCGCGTCTCTCTTCGTCCTGGGGATCACCGCCGGCCGGTTCTTGGCCGGGTTCGTGGCCGAACGCATCAGCGACCGGATGCTCGTGCGTGGCGGGTTCATCACGGTAGGAGTTGGCGTCATCCTCGTCGGGTTACCCGGTGTGCCGTCATGGGTCGCCCTGGCAGGTCTGGTCATCGCAGGGCTTGGGTCCGCACCGATCTACCCTGCGATCATCCACTCCACCCCAACCACCTTTGGCGCGCACAACTCACAAGCGATCATCGGCATCCAGATGGCCGCAGCATACGTCGGGACGACGCTCGCTCCCCCACTGTTCGGGGCGATATCAGCCAACACCGGATTATGGACACTACCTCTGTACCTGGTCGTCCTCGTCATCTTCGGCCTGGTAATGTCCGAGCAGGTTACACGACGCGGGCGCGCCAGAGCACAAGACGGGTAGTCTCGACACGTTCGTCGTCGAGCCGGTTCGCGTCGATCCGACATATCTATCTGGAGGCTCCCATGGCCGTTCCGGTTGACTTCACTACCGTCTCGACCCAGGGGCTGGAAACCTCCGAGCACCCCGAGGCCTTGGCAGGTTTACGCGCCAACGAGGCACGGTATTTCCACAACAAGTTCAAGCACACGTTTGAGGTGTCGCCTGCCAGTGAGGAGCCCTACGCACTCGCATGGGTGACCCAGATTCTGGCCGAGGAACGTGACATCACCATTGCCTCCCCAGCCCTGGAGATCAGCATCAATGACGTTGAGGGAATTCACTGGGTGCATGTGTTTTACGCGTCGGGCCTGGCGATCAACGTGCTGTGGACGGTGGCGAATTCCGGAAAACGGGCAGTAGGGTTCAAGCTGTGTGACGGCATGGACCAACCAGCTGAGTTGTCCGCGTTCAAGTTCGCCCGGCAACGCTCAAAACTCGCCGGAACCATCCGCGGTAGCTACTTCGTCATCAAGGGTGACTACCCGTACTGACGCCTACGTACCGGGCTAGCCACACCAGGCTTATGAAGCGACGAAGAATCAGTGCTCCGAAAGGCCCGAACTTTCGATTATTTCGAGTCGGTGAGCTTGAATAGGAGCTGCTTAGCGCGGCGGCGCTCTACCTCAGGATCCGTCGCCTGAATGAACTCCGTAGCGTTGAAGCCATCACCTCGACGGCGATTCTGTGGCGGTTCTAGGCCCTCAATAAGAAGGGCTTCCATGGTGGAAACGAGCATATCGACGGCAAAATTTCCGCTCGGCACGGGACCGAGCGTCCCGTCATCGTCCGCGGTTCGCACACCAAACCAGGAGAACCGGTCCCAGCGACCTGCAAGGCGATCGCGCGTGTGATCCCACAGGCGGGGCCCCAAACGTGGCTCAGTAATACGGCCTACGCAGATCACTCTCTCACCGGAGTAAAGAATGTAGACGCCGACCTGATCAGCAAAGTTAACGGGTTTAGCAGCCTTCAACTGGGCCCCTAAGAGGGTCTGTCCGCGCTTGTCCCAATCCACTTCGTCACGTCTCCAAAACATGCCGAAAGCGTTAAGAAATCCGTTGTTTTCCTCACCCGCCTCAAGTGCAGTCAGCGGGATCACCCCGCGGGAATCCGGCAACTCAGTCTCCGACTCCTCGGCAGGCACCGACTGTGGCGTCCTTAAGCTGTACACACCTCGATCTACGCGGACGACATTCTTCCGCAAGGTCGTGGAGATCGCGGCAGCCACCGTCGCAGCCGGGGTAGCGCCAGTTTGTTGATGGAGACCGCTGTCCAAGATGCGCTGAGCGATCTCGGAGTAGTGCAAGGGCTCCTTGGCTTCCGACAGCACCTTGAGGATGGCCTTTGGCTACGGCATGTTATTCATACCAATAAGGCTACGCCAAAGATATGACGGATCTCAGATGCGGTTAAGCCAAGTAAGTATCAAACCAGAGCTACACGTTAAATCGGAATTCCACTACGTCACCGTCCTGCATAACGTACTCCTTGCCCTCCAACCGCAACTTCCCAGCAGCCTGGGCCTCCTTTTCGCCGCCAAATTCAACAAGGTCGCCGAAGGACACCACCTGGGCCTTGATGAACCCCTTCTGGAAGTCGGTATGGATGACGCCAGCAGCCTTAGGAGCGGTGTCGCCCTTGTGAATCGTCCATGCGCGGGACTCCTTCTCCCCCGCGGTTAGGAAGGTCTGTAGACCAAGAGTGTCGAAGCCCACCCGCGCGAGCTTGTCTAGACCGGGTTCCTCGATACCCGCATCCGCAAGGAACTCAGCAGCGTCCTCGGGCTCCATCTCGGCCAGTTCAGCCTCAAACTCAGCATCCAAGAAGATCGCCTCAGCAGGAGCCACCAACTTCTCCATCTTGGCCTGAAAATCGGCGTCAGCGAGCTGATCCTGGTCACAGTTAAAGACGTAGATGAAGGGCTTTGTCGTCAGCAGGAAGAGGTCATGCAACGGCTCGGGATCGAGCCCGGCTGAGAAGATCGTCTTGCCCTCTTCGAGCACCGCCTTAGCCTGCTCCCACGCCTCGGCTTTGGGACGAGACTCCTTCTTGATCGCGGCTTCTTTTTGCAGCTTGGGCAGTTGCTTCTCCATCGTCTGCAGATCAGCGAGCACGAGCTCTGTAGTAATGGTCTCGATGTCGTCGGAGGGATCGACGTGACCGTTGACGTGGGTGACATCGTCGTCTGCGAAACACCTTGTCACCTGGCAGATGGCGTCGGCTTCACGAATGTTAGAGAGGAACTCGTTGCCCATCCCTTCACCTTTGCTGGCGCCTTTGACGATTCCGGCGATGTCGACGAAGGACACCGCCGCAGGAATGGTCTTAGCGGAATGAAACATCTCCGTCAGCACATCGAGACGCTTGTCCGGCACCCCGACCATGCCAACATTCGGCTCAATGGTCGCGAAGGGGTAGTTCGCCGCCAAGGCGTCATTCTTGGTCAGCGCGTTGAACAGAGTCGACTTGCCGGCATTGGGAAGACCGACGATTCCAATCGTAAGTGCCACGTTCGGCCACTCTACCGTTCAGCCGGCACCCAACCCACTAACCACCTCCCATCAGCGCTCCACACGGGAACGTCGGGCCATATGCTTGAGACTCAGTCAATGTGGCCGAGTACTCTCGGCACATTGACTGGACTTGGAACCAATCGGCTCAGGCTCCAGCCCAGTAGGCCCCCAGCGCCTTGGACAGGTACGTCAGGTCGGCCGTACCGGCAAGTTCACGAGTGGAATGCATCGACATCAGCGGCACTCCGACGTCAACCGTCAGCATGCCAAGCCTCGTCGCCGTCAGCGGCCCGATCGTCGAGCCGCACGGGACCGAGTTATTCGACACGAAGTTCTGGGTCGGCACCCCAGCAGCAGCGCACGCCCGCTGCCACAGAGCCCCACCCACGCCATCAGTGGCATAACGCTGATGAGCGTTAATCTTGAGTAATGGCCCCTCATTGAGCAGCGGGTGATTCGCCGGATCGAACTTCTCAACGTAGTTGGGATGCACACCGTGCCCGGCATCTGAAGACACACATGAGGACCTGGCAATCATTGCCCGGTAGGCCGCACCCGTCATCCCGAACCCCTCAGCGATGCGCGCCAAGACGTCCTCGAGGAACGGCCCGCAGGCGCCCGACCTTGTCGCCGAACCGACCTCCTCATGGTCGAAACAGGCCATAACTGCCACGTCGCTGGTCGGCTTGACGTCAACGAATGCTGCGACCGAGGAGTGAACCGAAGACAAATTGTCCATACGCTGGCTGGCTAGAAATTCCCCATAGGATCCGATGACAGCCGGGGACTGGGTCAGATGGGCGAAAATGTCATGGAAGGCCAGTTCGTCGCGCTTGATCCCAGCCGCCTCACACAGCAGGTCCTCAACGTCAAGGTCGGGCTTCCCGACCGACAGAATCGGCATGAGGTGACGCTGGCGGTCCAGCTTGAGGTCGTCGTTTACGGTGCGATCCAGATGCGGCGCAAGCTGGCTGATGCGCAAAATCGGCCCGGTTCGCACTAAATGAGCCTGCCCGTCACGAGTGACGAGGCGCCCGGACAGCCCAAGATCACGATCGAGCCAGGAGTTCAGTAGGCCACCGCCGTAGACCTCCATACCGACCTGCTGCCAACCCTGGTTAGTAACGGTGGCGTTCGGCTTAAGCTTGAAGGACGGGGAGTCGGTATGGGAACCGACGATCCTCGCCCCCAGCTGCGGAGTCACTTTCTCTGGAGTGATCCAGGCGATGACAGCTCCATCCCGCACCACGTACCGGCGCCCTTCGACGGATGGCCACGACTCGGTCTCCTCTAGACGCTGGAATCCGGCCTGCTCCAGCCGCCGCGTCAGCTCCGCCACAGCGTGATACGAGGTGGGAGATGCTTCCACGAAAGAGATGATGTCGCGGATGTGATCCGAAGTCGGGACGCTCTTGTCAGCCATGGCGACCATTCAACCATCACCCGCTGTTCTTCACGACGAAACACGACCCTGGCTGAATGTGTCAGACCCTACTGGGACCCTCGTGGCATGACGAACATCGTGGTCGGGCTTATCGGACTAGCTATCGGTGTGGCCCTGGGGTGGCTCATCGCGCAATTGCGCGCGTCCCAGCGCATTGCCGAAGCCACCTCGGCGGCACATGTGGCTACCGAGCGGCTGGAAGCAGCAGAGAAGATCGCCACCGATCGCGACGCCTTGGCCACTCAGTTCAAAGCTTTATCCGCCCAGACCATGGCTGACCAGAACGAACGCGCTACCCGGTCGGCACAGCGGACAATGAGCGACGCCCAGCGCCTGCTGGCACCCGTGTCCCTCGCCCTCGAACGACTTGATCGGCGCCTAGCTGAAGTCGAGCAGGAGCGTACCGACATGACGGCAAGCTTGCGCGAACAAGTCGCCGGGGTGAGCACTGCCGGAGAGAGCCTGCGCAAAGAGACCGCCAGTCTCGTCGCCGCATTACGCAAACCTCAGATCCGGGGAGCGTGGGGCGAGATGCAACTGCAGCGCACTGCAGAGGTCGCCGGAATGCTCGAACACTGTGACTTCCAAACCCAGCAGACGACCACAGCCCAGGGCGCCCCGCAACGCCCCGATATGACGGTGAAGCTCCCAGGTGGACGGTGTATCCATGTCGACGCCAAGACGCCGCTGGCCGCATTTCTTGAGGCCGCGCAGTGCGACGATGCTGAGGAATATGACGCCCAGATGGCCCGTTTCGCACGCCATGTTCGCACCCACATCGACCAGCTCTCGGCCAAGGGTTACTGGCGCACCGACCTCGACTCCCCCGAGTTCGTCGTGTGCTTCCTGCCTTCCGATGCCTTGCTTCAGGCTGCACTGCAGGAGATACCCGACCTCCACGAGTACGCCAACCGACGCGGGATCGTGCTGGCCAGCCCGTCAGTACTCATCCCGATGCTACGCACGGTCGCCCTAGCCTGGCGGCAGGAGGCCGTCGCGAGATCTGCGACAGAAGTCGCAGCACTAAGACGCGACCTTCACAAGCGTCTAGGAACCCTGGCCGGCAACCTCGACAAGATGGGACGATCCCTGACCTCGACGGTACGAGCCTACAATTCGGCCCTGGGTAGCCTCGAGACAAGGGTCCTCGTCCAAGCCAGGCGTTTCGAACATCTCGGGGTAACCGCCGACGACATCACATCCCCGGCCCCCATCGAAGAGGCAGTACGCCCCCTCACCTCGCCGGAACTGACCGAGAACCAGACTGAGGAAGGCCCTCCGGAATGAACCTCACTTGGCCGTCGTGCGACGTTTTCGCAGTTGAGGCGGCAAGGCGAAGGACAACGACTCCTCGATGAGGGTCTCTTCCTCAGCCTGCGGCCAACCCTTCGAGATGAGCAGATCGATCACCCCCTGAACGAGGGCCTCCGGCACTGATGCCCCCGAGGTCACGCCGATGGTGGACACACCGTCGAGCCAGGTCTCCTCGATCTCTCCTGCGTTATCCACCCGATAGGAGGCTTTGGCCCCCGATTCGAGGGCGACCTCCACCAAACGGCCAGTGTTGGACGAGTTCTTCGATCCCACCACGATGACAAGGTCACATTTAGGAGCCATCTGCTTGACGGCGTGCTGCCGGTTCTGGGTGGCGTAGCAGATGTCGTCGGAAGGCGGATCGATGAGCTGAGGATGTAGGTCGCGAATCCGATCGACGGTCTCCACCGTCTCATCGACACTCAGCGTTGTCTGGGACAGCCACGCCACGGGACGGTCGCGGTCTAACGTCAACCCATCAACATCCGCGGGAGTCTGCACCAGGGTGATGTTCTCGGGAGCCTCGCCAGTCGTCCCCTCGACCTCCTCGTGACCGGCATGGCCAATAAGGAGGATCTGGGTGTCTTGGCTAGCGAACCTCTTGGCCTCGTGATGCACCTTCGTCACTAGTGGGCACGTTGCGTCAATAGTACGAAGACCACGATCGGTGGCCTCTTTCTTAACTTGCGGGGACACGCCGTGAGCCGAAAACACCACGAGGGCATCTTCGGGCACTTCGTCGAGCTCATCAACGAAGATCGCTCCGCGCCCCTCCAAGGTCTCCACGACGTGGCGGTTGTGGACGATCTGCTTGCGCACGTACACCGGAGCGCCATACACCTCTAGCGCCTTCTCAACGGTCACCACCGCACGATCAACGCCTGCGCAGTATCCACGCGGAGCAGCTAAGTACAGCCTCTTATTCGTGCACGCCCCCGTAACAGCCATGATCCTGAGTCTACGGGTACGTCGGCATCTGACGAACCCGTTCAAGTTCGCCTGCCGAGGACCCGCAGAAAGTCCGTTTACCTAAAGTTCCCTGAAGGTGCATCCGTGGTGTCCCTCAGGTGCCGTTTCTATTTCCTACGTTCTGGAATATGAGCGCTCCTCATGACACACACGTATCCAGACGACTGCGCCGAGGTCTCGCCTCGGCGTGTGCCATTGTTACCGCAATAGCAGCCTTCTCCCCAGCTCATGCGGCTCCGTCCTCCGACAAGGCCGGACCGATTTCGGGTTCCACTGGCCGTACTACCGTCGGTCAGCTGCTGACTCCAGCCGGTCAGCTCACCACCCTTGGTGACCTCCCGCTCAACGAAGCTTTTTTTCCCCCCCCGATGGCAGGTACCTCTACGTCGCTAATGGTGACGCCGACACCATCTCAGTGGTCGACGTCGCATCT